>Ga0182741_1000030_pt1 | contig 238497 bp, 199 predicted proteins | sample eDN5th37CBELigOP_FD_128874 | JGI IMG/M metagenome (GOLD analysis project Ga0182741, IMG submission 128874) | Enriched Organic Plus compost microbial communities from Emeryville, California, USA - eDNA 5th pass 37_C BE-Lig OP (version 2) (version 2) ...
TCATCATGCAAGAATATCGCCAGCAAAAAAACGCAGCCCCTTTTCCAGGAGGTGGGTCAACATGCAGGAATAGTGGGTCAACATAAACAGGAACGGTGGGTCAACATGGGCAGGAATCTACAGAAAAGGCAAGTCTGATGTTGCCTTGTCAACACATCTTGCAATCGCCAGTCCTGGCACGGGCGCTATGGCTCAGACACCAGACATTTTCTTGCAGGATTCAGATAATCAATCTTTTTCTGCTCAAACAATTGTTCCAGTGCTTCGCAGCCATACTTGAGGCGGTAATTGCGTTCGTCTTTGGTGATGGGGATGAACCAGTTTACGCGAATGGCATAGCCATCGAAATCGAACAATTCCAGGCGCCGGCCATCGAGCCAGGGAATGGAGATGAAGCCATGATCGCACTTGCTGTTTTCCAGCCACGGGCGACCGATACCGATGGTATTGTGCGTACGCACCGGCAGGCGGTTACGATGGTAGTGTGCGCAGTGCGCCATGAGGTCAACCAGTGCGGGGTTGGCCACCGGACTGTACACAAACAACTCGGTAAGATTCTCATCCAGGCGGTCGGCGCTCATACCTACCGTGCAGTAGGCAAACATATTATGGCGGTTGTTGGGGGGAATTTCCAGTACATAAAAATCTCTGTGGAGGAGGTAATTGGTACCGGGACCGGGCAACATCCGGTTTCCTTCTATATCAAAATGGTCTTCATAGTGACGCTGCAGCCACTTCACATAGGCCTTGGTATTAAACACACGCATAGGGCTACTATCCTTCTTTTGGTTCACAGGTGATCAAATCAATCCCTGCCGCCCTATGACGTTCGCTACAAACCAGGCGGCAGTCAACAAGTTTAAAAATAACGTTTTGTTGGGGAATATTTGCGGGGAGGAGGGGGAGAGAGAAATGGATGAGGGGAAAACTTGATTGGGGTCATGAGGAGTGGAGGGTTTTCGCTGGCATAAGGAGTGGCTCCTGACCTGGGGTTTAAATCATTTACGGAGTATCTGAAAAGGAAGAAGGTAGGATCAGTTGCGTGCAAGTATAGCTTCCGCACAAAGCTTCCACAGGCGTGAAAGGCACTGACAAAGCGTTCTCCCTTCAATTTTCAAAGATTATTAGTGGAAAATCAGCTGGTAAAATGAGAAGAAGCATCTTTTTTATCTACTACTTCAACTGGTGGCAGGAAATAAACGATGGCGGCACATGATCAGTTAGCCACACGCCATTCTGGGAACAATAGAAAACATGCCCCTGCTGGTGCATTTCCATTGCACGAATGATGAGCACTATCGGCTTTCCATGGCGACTGCCTACCTGCAATGCGGAGCTGGTATCAGCGCTAAGATGCACATGGTGACGGCTCATTTTGTTTAACCCTTGCTGAAGAATGGCCTCCAGGTTTTTTGCGGCCGTGCCGTGGTATAAAAGGTCAGGTGGCTGCTGTGGCATATAGTTGAGGTCTATTTCCAATGAATGTCCCTGATTGGCGCGGATGCGGGTAAAATCTTCATTAAAGCTGAAGCGTTTTTTGGAGTTGGTGTCTACAATTTCCTTAAGCAATTCAAAGGTTACTGGTTCGTTATGATTGTTCAATTGGTGTAACAGTTCATTTACGCTTACCCAACCTTGTTCATCGAGTTGGAGGTTGAGATGGGCGGGGTTGTGACGGAGTACGTAGGAGAGGAGTTTGGAGAGGCGGGTGAGGTTATTGCTCATGGGTTGTGGTTTATTCCCGCGAAGATATGGATGGGAATGAATTGAATTGTGTTCCTATTGCTTTTTTGGTCTGCGGGAACATTGGTAATGCTACTTACGTATTTGATTGATTCCTGGCACAAACATATTCGACTTCCGGCAAATCATACCTCCACCCAGATCAAAATTTTTTTTATATTAGCATGCTACTCTTGTGAATCCTCCATTGTGAACCCGTTATTACAATCATACCAACTGCATGTCGGACATAGAGCTAATTACAAAAAAACTCATTGAGTTTCGAAATGAGCGTGACTGGGAGCAATTTCACCATCCTAAAGATCTTGCCATTGCTGTGAGCATTGAAGCAAATGAACTGCTGGAACAATTTCTATGGAAAGAATCCAATGAGGTAAGCCCGGAAAAGGTCAAAGAAGAACTCGCTGATGTGTTTGCCTATGCATTGCTACTCGCAGAAAAATACGGATTTAACGTTAAAGAAATTGTGCTTGATAAAATAGAGGCAAATGCGGCGAAGTATCCGGTAGACAAGGCTAAAGGCTCTGCCAAAAAGTATAACGAACTATGATAGTTTACCAGGCAACCAAGTCTGATTTTTGCGAAGATGTATTAGCAGATAGAATTGAATTAAAAATCCTTGACTTTTTTAGAAGGTATTTAAATGCCGGCACGTCCAGATCTGAAATCAGGGCATGGAGAAATTCTATGCAATATATGGACAAAGTGCTAAGCGACGATTCAATACCGGATGACTGCGGCGTAGCCATTGAATACCAGATTCCGATGTCGTCCAAACGTTTGGATTTTATTTTGACAGGACTGGGGGAGGAAAGTACTGAATATGCAATCCTTATAGAATTAAAACAGTGGGAATCTGCTACACTTTCAGATAAAGATGGGATCATAAACACCTTTCTGGGGAAAAACATACGTGAAACCGTGCACCCTTCTTATCAGGTATGGTCCTATGCTACGCTTCTGAGAAACTTCAATCAAACCATAGAAGAGAGCCAGATAAAATTGCAGCCATGTGCCTACCTGCACAATTACCCCCCAGACAATGTAATAACCAACGAGCGCTATATAGATTGCCTTCAACTTGCACCGGTATTTTTAAGAGGCGATGCGTTAAAATTGCGCAATTTTATTAAACAGTTTGTCAAATATGGCGACAAAACTAAAATCCTGTACCGGATAGAGCAAGGCAAAATCAGGCCATCAAAGATGCTGGCAGACAGCATGGTGAATATGCTAAAGGGCAACCAGGAATTTGTGATGATCGACGATCAAAAGCTTGTGTACGAAGAAGCGCTTAAACTCACTACAATAGCCACTTCAAACAGAAAGCAGGTACTGATAGTTAAAGGAGGGCCGGGAACAGGAAAATCTGTAGTGGCAATCAATTTGTTGGTTGAAATTACCAGACGCGGACTGCTTACCAGGTACGTATCAAAAAACGCTTCCCCACGCGCCGTTTACGAAAGCAAATTGACCGGAACTTTTCGCAAATCAGTTATCTCCAATTTATTCAGCGGATCGGGAGCGTTTGTGAATGTAAAATCTAACACATTTGATACGCTGATAGTTGACGAAGCGCACCGGTTAAATGAACGCGGAGGCCTGTACGGAAATATCGGAGAAAACCAGATCAAGGAAATTATCAATGCTGCACGCTGTACTATTTTCTTCATCGATGAAGATCAGAGAATTTCATTGAGCGATATTGGCCGTATAGACGAAATAACAAAATGGGCGCGGCTGGCAGGCGCTGACATTCATGAAATGGAGCTTAGCTCTCAATTCCGGTGCAATGGGGCAGACGGCTACCTCGCCTGGCTGGATCACGTATTGCAAATCCGAAATACAGCGAATTATACTTTGGATGGCATAAACTACGACTTTAAGGTATTTGACTCTCCCTCCGAACTCAGAGATGTCATATTTGAGAAGAATAAGACCAATAACAAATCAAGATTGGTTGCAGGATATTGCTGGGAATGGCTAAGCAAGAAAAACAACCAGGCCTACGATATCGTCCTTCCGGAGTATGATTTCAAAATGAAATGGAACTTTAACAACGACCTGTATCTTTGGATCGTCAAGCCCGATTCTGTAAATGAGGTGGGGTGTATACATACCTGTCAGGGTTTGGAGGTAGATTATATCGGCGTTATAATAGGCCCTGATATGATCGTTCGAAACGGAACCGTACTTACACATCCGGCATTGCGTGCAAAAGGCGATCAGACTGTAAAAGGCTGGAAAAAATTGCTGGAAAAAAATCCTGAGGAAGGAAAAGCGATTCTGCGTGGGATTATTAAAAATACATACAGGACTTTGATGACAAGAGGTATGAAAGGGTGCTATGTTTTTTGCACTGATCCTGAAACACGTGAGTATTTTGCGAGTATGTGCGGCCAAATAAGTGGTTGAGCAGAAAGAAGCCTTATCGGAATTAGTTTAGCATTTTCGGCTGAATACATTGTATTCTTTACCTGCTATCTGCAGATTTGCGGGCCAATACATCAGCTTTTTCATTAACAAAAGACTTTTCTTAAATTAGCATTATTCTCTCCGCCACCCGTGTAAGCCAATTGTCATAACCAGCACTAACCCCTTTACATGACCTATTACCTCGGTGTTACCAACATTCAATGGTACAATTTCCTCCGACGTAAAAAGCCGGAAGATGTAAACTTCTGGCAGCCCGGTGGAAAGCTGAAGTTTAAAGTACTCAAACCAGGGCAACCATTTCTATTCAAACTGAAAAGTCCCATTAATGCGATTGGCGGACTTGGCTTCTTTAGCAGTCATACCTTTTTGCCACTAAACATGGCATGGGCAGTATTTAAAGAAAGTAATGGTTGCGATAACATCAGTGATTTCAGGAGATTAATTCTTGCCAACCGCACAGATCATACGGTTACTAATCCCACGATCGGTTGTATTGTACTTACCAACCCAGTTTTCTTTGAGGAAAGTGATTGGGTACCTGTGCCGGACGACTGGAAACCGAGCATCCAACAAGGGAAAATGTATTCGATGTCGTCACCCGAAGGCAAGAGACTATGGAATAGAATCGAAGCTATACTTGATAAGTACCTGTTCAATAATGCAGAAAGTGCCAAAAGCCAGTTGTTGCTTGAAGAACCGGAGGCCAAATATGGCAATCCAATTTTAACACGCGTCCGGTTAGGCCAGAATGCTTTCCGTGTGCTGGTAACCGATGCGTATAATAGAAAATGTGCCATATCCGGTGAGAAAACCTTACCGGTACTCGAAGCTGCCCATATCAAACAATATGCAGAATCCGGGCCCCATTTTATTTCAAATGGATTACTATTACGTTCAGACCTGCACAAATTGTTCGATACCGGATACCTGACTATCACTAATGATCTTAAAGTGGAAGTAAGCCAACGAATCAAGGAGGAATTTGAAAACGGGAGAGCGTATTACAAATTTCATGGGCAAGAGTTGACCAATTTACCCGCAAGAAAAATGGATTTACCCAACAGGCAATACCTGGAATGGCATCATGAAAAGGTGTATAGGGGATAAAAGGTGATGTGTTTAGATATGCTAAGAAGGCGGTATATGCTCCGTAAGCCGAAAAGTTTCACCCCTTTTTGTTTCCAGCGCATTCTTCCTTGGGCCGGGTAGTTCATGGTAATGGCAACTGCTACGCCTTTACTTACAGACTTATGGTTATTGGCGAATGCATTCCGCCGTTCTTCAGGCTATAAGGTGCTTATGCTGCTTTAAGTGATCATATGCAATGAGCACATGATGTTGTAAACAAGCTACTTTTGCGGTTAAAGTGCTTCCTCATTTAAAATGGCTTCTGTCATGTAGAATAAATTTTAAGGCAGGTGTAAAGTTTTCAATCAAGCTAATAGTGCAACGTAGTTAATTAACCGATTTTTATAGTCAGCAATTTTATTTGTGAACCAATTATTCTTTTGATGCCATGTAGCAAGAGTAGGTTCTTAATTTCCTTCAGTACTATGAGATAGTGCCTTGGCTCTTGCATTTCTTTTTAAGGTGATATTGTATAATTGGGTGATCTATATCATCCTTTGCCGATATATTTTTCAATAACTTCGAATCAAGATATTTCTTATCGAGCAATTTCAACGCCTCGAGTAGTCTGGGTTTATTTGAAAACAGACTGTTTTCGGGTTCCGCCTGGTTCTCATATTTCTCGTTGAGTTTTTTGGCATACCAATACAACATCGGCCGCCAATAATCATAATAGAAATCGCATAACCGGAAGGTTTCATCCGGCAAATCCTTAATGGCCAATAATTGGAAAAAATTCACAACTGCATCCAGTTTATGGCGGTTTTCACGTTCCAGGTACAGTATTGCTTGCTTGAAATGATCGCCTTGGGAATAACACTCGGGGCAAATTATATTGTACAAATCTTCATCCGCGGGCCTTGCGCCATACCGGCCCGCAAAAGCCTGATCCACTAAATATTCGGCGTATTCATCATTCTCAATTGCACGAACCAATACCTGCCACGCAATGGTCCTTTTTTCCCTGAATTCAGGTGATGTATAATATTGGTACAATTCCAGGTACGATTTTACATCTGCTTCCTTTTTTAAGGCAGCATCTCTTTTCTTTTCATAGTTATTCAACCACCAGGCAATATATACGGTGGTAATTACCAATAACGCACTTAAGTACGGATTGAGCACCGCTGCAAAGAAATTACCAAATTGCGTCCAATGATCCTTATCGTCTGAAAATATCGGCGACGCAAATTTTTTCAGGTATAAAATGATTGCTAACAAAACTACTATTGTGAAAACAATAGCAATGGGGCCAAGTATTTTACTTATACTGAAATTGCTGGTGATTGGTGTTTTTTCATCAGTATCGAAAATAGAAGTATTTTTACGCTTGCCTTTTGCTGGCTTAGGTCCCTTGGCTGCAGGTGTGTTCCCGGGTTCATGAATATCTGCTTCAGATCCGGCAGTGCCACCCGTGTTTGAAGATTCCTGTTGCAGCTCCGTAGATTGGCCGGCACCTGGTGTTGCTGAAGTGTCATTTGTTCCCATATAATTGTAGTTTGGTCTGTTGCTGGTTTTGGATTGTTTCCGTTACACGGTATAATACCCCTGCGGTATACCCCATGTTACCTATGGTTAGCAGGTAATTGAAGTAAGAGGAGCAATACTCACAATATTTTTGTTCTATTTATATACTTTGAGGCAAGAAAAAAACTGTGCTTTCACGGTTTTCTAATTGGAAAAAATCTCTTATGGAAGTGTGAGCAAACGTATCTTGCTTTAGCTCTTCTTTTTCGTTGCTTTTTTAACAGTAGCTTTTTTCACCACTTTCTTTTCTTTTTCTTTCTCTACTACATCTACCGGAAATGCCTTCTCCGGTAAAAACTCCCTCGGACTCATCCCAAAATAATCCGCAAGCGCATTAATGTGACGAATGTTATATTTAGCAGGCTTCTTTCTGCTCTCCACATCACTGATGAACCCGCGGGATACGCCAATAATATCAGCTATATCCTGCTGGTTGAGATTTCGCTTATTCCTGAGGGTGGTCACAAAATCAATGACGAATTGTTCGATCGGAGTTATGTTTGATTCCCGGTATGCCATGGCCGGGGTTGAAGAAAAAAAAGTTTGAAAAAATTTATGCAGTATATATACTGCATAATTATTTTTCCTTTATCTTGCACTCAAAACCTTATACCATGATCATCTCATAACCACATTCGGTTTTGCCAAACAGCAAAACCACCGCACCGGCCGCCTACACCTGCGCCTCGGCACCGCAATCATCCGGCGACGATACAAACCACAACAGTACCTGCGCCATTCAGGAATATACCACATAGATTCCTGAATCAACTACCCACATCCCGGAATAAACATACATTCCGTGATAGCCATATAGTTCCCAGGCCGCAAGTACAAACCATCAGCACTAAAAACGACCAGGAGAAAAGATGCCACAACCCGCAAGGCGTTTAGCGGGTTCTTACCATCTGCCCCGTAGGTGTAGCGGCCACCGATGCTTATTGTTTCACCACAAAACCTGTTTACTATGACAACACAAACCTTACAGGCGGCACGGGCAGAGCAGCCAACAAAACAAACCGGCCATCCTATGGCAACCATAGCCGGTTTCTTTGCCCGCTATAACCTACAACAAACCCGAAGTGAACTGGAACGCCTTTCCCGTCTGGCTTCCGGCATCGACGGCAGGCGTCGTCACCGCCAGTCGTCCCGCACCGCACGGTTTACGAGTGCACTGGGTGAACTCGCCGCTGCTGCCTATACCCTGCACCGGCAGCAGAACAAAAAAGCACTAATACCACCTTTACCTACAACCGAAAAGGAAGAAGGTACACTGGCAGGTTTTCAACCGGAAAAACAGCCCGGCCGTCGCAGGCTGCCCTTCGAAAAAGCCGGGCGCCTGATAGACCAGGTGCCACTCAACCCTATGGGCGTGGTGCAGGAAGTGTTTCACTGCCTCTTCATCGAAGACCTGCGCGACGACTTGTTGCCCAAATGGCTGCGCGTAGCCCTCGGCAATGAGAGCGGCATATACGTTGAAGGACAGGACCGCGGTCAACTGCTGGTTTTCTACGATGAACTGCTGGTGCTGATCGAGGCATTGCTGGTGATTTCCGAAAGTCACCTTGTAGAAAAGAAATATGCACCTGTAGAACTCGAAGAAACCTTCCGCCAGCCAAAACTGCTGAACGAAGAGCAGATGAACGATCCGCTCTCGGCCATCAAACAGTTCTGCCAACGCTTCGATCCCGAATATGTGCGGCGCGAACTGTGGTCGTTGCTCGAAGCGGGCGTCAACTACTCCGGCCCCTATCCCGGGGGCTTTCACGCCGGATGGGCGTTCTCTACCTATGAATATGTAAGCTGTTTAACCGAAGCGGCTTATTATATCGCTGAAGATACCCGGATGTAATAATTGTGATTCATGATGATTTGTTGGGATGGATGGGGTAAAACCTGCCATCCCATTTTTATCGCCTTTTAATTGTTGCGTGGGTCCATAATATCAAAAAAATCAAATCCCCGGCCGCGCCAGAACTGGCCCGGATTTACACTTCCTGTTCAATTTATCCTTTTTATGAGTTTTGAATCCGAGGCGTATGCGAAATTTTGTGTTAAGCTCCCCACTATACAACGGCGCTGTAAAAGACCAATAGCAGCCCTGAGCGAGGAATAATGTTTAATAACCAGGGCCGCAACGGCTTTCAGACAAATACTCTATATCTTTCCAATTGCCCTGCTGGTCCTGCGCCTGCTTCCCCACTAATACGGTATAATCGATATACTCCCATCCTTTTCCAGCACTGCATATTTTATTTGCGACATGGTTTCAATGCCATGAATCAACCTTGCGGCATGCAATACGTCGTCTTTTTCCACCTTGCATTTTTTCATGCGCCGTTCCAGCGGCTGCCCATGATCCACAATGAGCAGTGGCGCGCCTTCCATTACCTGGTCTACTATGCTGAGCGCTTCGCGCAGGAAAGTGAAGAGCAGGTCTGCAGCAATCAGTGTCAATATCAGTATGAAAGCGCCGGTAATGGAATAATCCTGTCCTACCAGCGCCTGCTGCGTTACTTCACTAATGATGAGGATCAGCAAAAAATCAAACGTAGTGGTTTCTTTCAAACTGCGTTTTCCCATCAGCCGGAAAACGACCAGTAAAAAAATGTATATGGCAAAACCGCGTAATACCGGGTTCATGGATATATGAATTGTGATATGGTAAATGGCATGTTGTTGACAAGTATGGTTGTTTCCACTGTGCCGCTTTGCTGGTGCATACCGCGCATAACAATTTGCAGCGTCGCATCCGCCGCAAACCGGTAAACATAATACCCGTTGATGGTTTGCACCTCCTGCGGTTCAGGTACGATGGACGCTATTTCAAAATCCCGCAGGTACTGCTGTGGTATTTGTACCATCACGGCGCCATTGCGGTGCACGGCCGTAAAACGCAGCGCAGTGTTGGCTTCATATCTTGCAAACCGTTCATAGGCTATAGCATTGCCACCAGCTTCCAGTTGTTTATGACTAAGCGGTCCCGTGCCAAACAATCCCAGTGCGGCCAATACCAATAACAACAGGATCAGCACCCAACCAATGCGCTGAACGGTCCAGCCGATTTTATGCAGTTGAATGGCCTCATCCATTTCAATGGAATGCTGCACCTGTTCTATGTCTTTGGCCATATTACGGTGAATTGGTCCCTGGTATGCATACAAAACAAGCGCCAGCAGGGAGATATGCGGGTTTTGGCTTAAATTGAAGAACGATGGTGATGAACAACTGCAATGGCTTGGCCATGGCCCACTGAAAAGTGACGGCCTATTTGTAGCACATGGCTGGCGACAGGGACCACCACAAGGCAAAGACACCAGGTTTTTTACGGTCCGGCTTCGTGCCTTTGTGATTATATAAACCACTTTATCAGAACATTATCAGCATGCATAAAATTCAAATCCGGGTCTTCTCCCTCGCAGCTATCCTCTTCCTCTCCACTGGTCTTCTTGCCCAGACAAATGATTATTCCAAAGAAACCGAGGCGCGCATCGCCCGCGTTGAAAACAGCCTGGGCAGTTGGGCAAAACGGGAAGGCAGTACCGGCTGGAACCTGGCAGAGCGCATGAAATATCACAATGTTCATGGGGTAAGCATTGCCGTTATACATAATTACCAGATTGACTGGGCGCGCGGCTATGGCTACGCCGATACCACCGATGGCCGGCCCGTTGCTACCAACACCCTCTTCCAGGCCGCGTCCATCAGCAAATCGCTCAATGCCATGGGGCTGCTGCGGCTGGCCGACGAAAAAAAGATCGACCTGCACCGCAACATCAACGATTATCTGCAATCGTGGAAGTTTCCGGAAGATTCCTTTACCCGTGATAAGAAAATTACTGCGGCCCACCTGCTGAGTCATACCGCCGGATTAAGCGTGCACGGCTTTCCCGGCTATACCTGGACAGACAGTTTGCCCACCGACAACGATATTCTCGACGGTAAACGGCCAGCCAACACCGATCCGGTACGCAGTTTGTTTGAACCGGGCAAACGATTCAAATATTCAGGCGGCGGCACCACCATCAGCCAAAAGCTGATTATGGACATTACCGGTATGGCCTATGATATGTACATGTGGAAACAGGTGCTGGAACCCATCGGTATGACGTACAGCACGTTTACCCAGCCGCCACCGCCTCAGGCATTCCGCTTTTTGTCTACTGCCTATCATGCCGATGGAACACCCGTAAAGGGAAATTTTCACATCTACCCCGAACAGGCTGCAGCCGGCCTGTGGACCACGCCCACCGACCTGGCGCGCTTCATTATAGAAATTCAATTGTCCATGCAGGGCAAAAGCAATAAGGTGTTGAGCAAGGAGATGACCCAAACCATGCTTACGCCCTATATCGATCAACAGGCAGCGCTGGGCGTTTTTATCGACACACGCGGCAATGCAAAATATTTTCAGCACAACGGCGCCAATGAAGGATTTCGCTGCCAGTACATCGGCAGCGTTGAAAACGGCAATGGCGTGGTGGTAATGGTCAACAGCGATAATGGCGCTATTATTGGCGAAATCATCAACAGCGTGGCAACGGTATATGGCTGGAAAGATTTTTACCAGCCGGTATCAAAGAAAGTAATTACCCTGCCGGAAGAAAAACTGAACCGGTATTTACACAGCTATCAACTCGGGTCAACTGTTTTTACGTTTACAGCCAAAGGGGACCAGCTCTACTTTTCACAGAATGGCAACAGGCCCGTACCTGTATATTTCACTTCCGACACACAATGCTTCCTGTACGAAGTGCAGGCAGAATTTGAATTCCTGCTCAATGAAAATGGAGAAGCAGACAAGTTCCGTATTCATCAAAACGGTGGGGTGTATATTGCGGTCAAGAGAAAACAATAAGTGCAGGCTTGATTGATCTTTAATTTTTTTCTTCCAACAACATCCTCTCCCGCCGGGCAGATTCCTCCGCCTGTTTTTGCGCTTCTTTTCTCTCTTTTTCTTCCTGTCGTGCCCGACGACGGAAAAACCCGCGAAAAAGAAAATTGTGTTGCAGTGCTTCCAGGTTTTCATCCAGCTTCACACTGCTGCTGTTGAGATTGGCAATGATTTCACGCAGTTGTGCCGCGGTTTCCGGATCGTTCAATAGTACGCCCACGGCATTGTCGTCGCTCTTCAGTTGTTCGCTGGTTTGCTGCAGGTTCTGCGTAAACCGCCGCGTATCGGTGGCAGCCTGTTGTATTTGCGCTACGGCCTGTTGCAATGTACGCATGATCACCGTATCGTTTACCAGTCCCTCGGCCAGTGTGCCCGGTTGCTGCAGTTTGGCGGTATAGTCGGCAATGCTGCGTGTAGCTGCTTCACTGTTGCGCGCCGCTACCTGCAGGTTGGCGGCAGTGGCCTGCAGTTGTTTGAACAAGGCATCGTTGGTAAGCAATGCGCCAATGGTGCCTTCGCCTTCGGCCAGTCGCTGGCTTACTATTTTAAAATCATTGGTGATGGCCACGAGGTTTTCATTATTTTTCTGCAGGGTGGCCATCATATCTTCCGCACTCGCGGTTTCCTCTACACGAAGTTGTTCACCACCTTCCACGGGAGGCGCCGCAGCACTGCCTTCATATATAACCACCGTGCGGTTGCCGATAAATCCTTCTGCCCCGATTTTTGCCTTGGCATCTTTACGGATGTATTCGCGCACGCGCCGCTCTATCTGCATGGTTACGCGCACCTGCGAATTGCCCTGGAACTCCACATCGCGCACCGTACCAATTTTTACACCGGAAAAAAATACGTTGTCTCCCTGCAGCAGTCCATTCACGTTGCTGAACACTGCATGCAATTTTATGGAAGGCGCAAACACTTTCTGCTGTCCTCCCAATGTCAATATGCCGGCAATGAGAATGATCAATCCAATGGCTATAAAAATGCCTACAATAACTGTACGCCTGTTTCTTTCTGAACGGATCATGTGATAAAGTTGTAGTCATAAAAACTTTTTATCCTGGGATCGGCGCCTGTAAACACTTCTTCAAAACTGCCCACGCGCACAAACTGTCCGTCGAGCAGCATGGCTACACGATCGCCGGTAGCTTTTGCGCAGGTGAGATCGTGCGTAATGATCACCGAGGTAGTATGATATTGCCGTTGCACATGGTTAATCAGTCCGTTGATCTCCATGCTGGTGATGGGGTCCAGTCCGGCAGTGGGTTCATCGTACAGCATGATCTGCGGGCGCAGGATCAGCGTGCGTGCAATGCCGATGCGTTTACGCTGACCGCCGGATATTTCCGACGGCAGCTGGTTCATGGCATGCAATAATCCCACCGCTTTTAGTGATTCCCTTACCTGCGCCTGTATTTCATCTTCCGATAAATGTTTGGCATGGCGACGCAACGGAAACTCCAGGTTTTCCTGCACCGTCATGCTGTCGTACAACGCGCTGTGCTGAAAAGAAAAACCAATTTTGAGGCGCAGCTGGTCCAGTTCCCTGTAATGCAGTTGCGCTACGTTTTTGCCCAGCACCATCGCTTCGCCTTTATCGGGCCGCATCAGGCCGGCCAGTATTTTGATCAATACCGATTTTCCCGCGCCCGACCTGCCGAGTACCACGAGGTTCTCGCCCTGGTATATATCGAGGTTGATCCCGCGCAACACCTGGTTTTTGCCGAACGATTTTTCCAGTCCGCGAATGGAGATCACCACGTGATCCTTGTTAATATGCACCTGCCGCTTTTTCATTCCTCATTTTCGCGTTTGCCAAATTCACACTTTCGCGCATTCATTCCTCAACCAATTGATCACTTCCATAAATATGAGCAACCTGGTAGCCACCATCGCCGTATTGGCTGCTTACCTACATCCTGGGTAAACCTTTATCATACTGCATTTATTAAGCGTCTTCCCATACACTTATTAATTCCTGAACCAGTTAATCACCTGCACCACCAGCATCTCTTCAATAAAAATGAGAAACATGGCAGCCACCACCGCAGTATTGGCTGCTTTGCCTACCCCTTGTGTTCCCCGCGTAGTAGTAAATCCTTTATAACAGGCTACAATGCCAATGGTGAACCCATAAATTGCCGATTTCAGCACCGACGAAAAAATGTCGAGGAATGTAATGCTCTGAAATGCATTTTGTATGAATGCCGGAAAACTGGTTTGTTCGTTTGCATGAATGTTCAGGTAAGCGCCCATCAGTGCAATCAGCGCCATATACAGCATCAGCACCGGCAACATCAGGGTAGTGGCCAGTACCCGTGTAACCACCAAAAAGCGAAACGGGTTTACCGCCGATACTTCCAGCGCATCGATCTGCTCGGTTACCTTCATCGATCCCAGCTCCGCCCCGATATTGGACCCCACCTTACCCGCTGCAATCAATGCCGTTACCAGCGGCGCCAATGCCCTGATAATGGCAATGGCTACCAGCGAGGGCAGCCACGATGCAGCGCCGAATTCTTCCAGTGAAGGACGCGACTGCTTGGTAAAAACAATGCCGGTTATAAAACTCGTGAGCGATATCAACGCCAGTGATTTATATCCAACGATATAGCACTGCCGTACAATTTCCCTGAATTCATAGGGCGGCAGCAACACTTCCCGGAAAAACTGGCCGGTAAACTTCGTAATGGCATACACCTCGAAGAAAAACTGGTCGAGCTGACGGGATAATACATACCGATGTCGTTTTTGTTTCTGCATACGTCCATTTGAACACGGATTATTGCGGGAAATCTTTTCCCCAACCAGGTTATAGCAGCGGTTTTGGCAGGAACAATTGGCGGAATACTTGTTTCTAATCTTATGCCACAGCAATCCGAAAGGCGCAGTAAATAAAAAGCGCAGGAGTATTTCTGTAAAAGAAGCATCCCTTTTCAAGAAATACAGTCCTGCGCGCCAAAACTTCTCTGCGCCTGCATGTTCCCCGCTCAAATCAGCAACCTATTTGGTAATCTCCCGCCTGATATACGAATTCCACGGGCCAAACCGTTCAATGCCGAGCCAGTAATCGAGGTCAAGATCAACATCACTATACGGACGACCTGAATAGATTTCCGCTGTTACATCGGTAAGCTCCCAATCGTCTTCCTTAAAATGCCATTTGAAAGTGTGCGTACCATTTTTGTTATAGCCGCCGCTGCCTCTTACGAGGACGCCAAAGACAATTTTGCGTGCATTAACAGGCTTGCCAAGTTCTGTCTGTATCTGGTTCAACAAAGCGGTATCGGAGGTGGCCACCACAAAGGCGGTATCACGCCAGTCGTCCATAGGATCTTTGAAGCCTACTTCAAAATAACGCCATTGGGGGTTTAGTTTGCGTTCAGAATATTTTTTTCATGCAACGAAGAGCGTCATTGCGATGAGTACCATACCTGAAATTAATTTCCACATAGTGCTCGGTTTGATTGTTTGACTAATAATGAAAAATCCATCCCGGAGAAGTTTGATCAGAAACAAATTTTTCAGGTAGCAGGTCAAACATCCGCAAAGGGGCAATAGTCATTATTAACTATCATTCAATTACTTGGGACGCATTTTTTGACACATGCAGGGGCAGCGCCGTTGCATTGCCTGTAACGCTTAACCGAATTTTTTAACAATATAATACGAGACTGATTCAGCGCTTACAGCCATATTGCGGAAAGCCGCCGGCTGCAAACCCGGCGGTATTTGCATTTATTGTATTTATTCAACAACAAAATGTGTAGCTGAAATTGGCAATCGAATACAGCAGTTGTTGGCACCGGCAGTGGAGAAGGAAAGAGCGCACAACCGATACATGTATCCCTTTCAGTCATATTCCGGATGGCAGCAACATTTACGTCTGTGGAAGACGTTTTTCGAGTGAAAAATGCTAAATTTAATTGCCATTGACTGTGATGAGTATGGAAGCAAAAAAAATCCTTTTTATAATTGACGACGATGAAGATGATCAGCTGTTTCTTAATGAAGCTGTACACGACCTGAATATCCCTATAGAATGTCATTACGCCAACAACGGAGAGGCTGCGCTGAGAGTATTGCGGGAAGAAAGCATTCCTGTGCCTGATTATATCTTTCTCGATTTGAACATGCCCCGGCTGAACGGCAAGGAATGTCTGGCCGAAATCAGAAAGATGCCGCGTTATATGCATGTGCCGGTAATCATATACACCACCAGTTCGCATCAGAAAGATGTGCAGGAAATTATGCAGAGTGGCGCTTCGTATTTTCTTACCAAGCCTACGCGCATCAGCGAATTGTGCAGGAAACTCCAGGACATTTTTTCCATTGACTGGCAGGAAGCAGAAAAGCACCGGTAACACTAACGGAGCAGCACAACCGTACCGCGCTGAACATAAGGTTGACCGGTATAGTCAACGGCTTTTACCACCCAAACGTAGGTACCGGAACTTTGCAGCTTGCCACCTACGGTACCGTCCCATCCCTGGTGACTGTTGTTGGTACTGAATACCATTTGTCCCCAGCGATTGAATACCTGGAAATAATCTATTCGCTGCATCCCGGCAGCAATCGGTCGCAACACATCATTACGGCCGTCACCATTGGGCGTAAACGCATTGGGCACAAATATGGAAGGAAGCGTGGCAAATACTTTTACCCGCTTGTAGGTGCTGTCTACACAACCTGCTTCGTTAAACACTTTCACTTTGTAGTTGATCACCACCGAAGGTTCATAAAAAGTGATGGTAGGATTGGCAATATGCGGGTCAGACAATCCCGTCTCCGGCGACCAATGATATTTTACCCCACCGGTTGCCTGCAATTGCAATAGTTGTCCTGTCACCACTGCCGTATCCCTTCCTGCCCAGGGAATAATATCATCCAATACTTCCACGAGCACTGTATCATAGCCCGGCTTGGGACATCCCTTCACATCGTAGGCATACAACACATAGGTACTCGTGCGTTGGGGCTTCACAACAGGGTCCAGCACGGATGGATTGCTGAGCGTTGACGATGGTATCCATCCATAAGAACTGCCATCGGTACTGGCATGCAATTGTGCATAGGAATCGTGACAGATAATGGTATCATCCCCGGCATTGGCCACGGGATAGGGAATGGAAGTAACCATCACTTCATCCGTAGCCGTACAACTGCCAATGGAAGCTGTTACCTGGTAGGTAGTGTTCTCATACGTTACCACCAATGGATGGGCCGACTGCGGGTCTATTACCTGCGCTGCCGGCGTCCAGGCATAGCGCAAGCCGTCTGATTCCAATCGCAGGCGAATGGTATCGCCCTGACAAATCACCGTATCGCTCATGGCCTGCAGCGTAACATGATCTACCACCCGAACTTTTACCGAATCGTAATTGATGCAACCGTTGTCGTCGAGTTTCACTACGTAGGTGGTGGTAGAGGTGGGCGCTACGGTGGGTGTGGCGGTTTGCGCATCGGTAATATTTTCACCCGGCGACCAACTGAATACACCATTGCCAATGGCTTCCAATTGCACATTGTCTGCCGTACAGATGAGTGTATCGCGGAAACGCACGCTCAGTGGCGGCTTGTCCATTACAGATAGTGTTTTTACCGTGGTATCGCGACAGCCCAATGTATTGGTAGCAATCAACCGCACATTCTTGTTGCCCATGGTAGGATAGGTATACACAGGGTTCCGTTCATCGGACACATCAGTGGTAATGCCCAGTTCACCAAAATCCCATCGCCATGAATTCACCGCACCATATTCGCTGGTAGTAGCATCGGTAAACACAGAAGGTTTGGTATAACAAACACCGCTGTAGGTAAAATCAGGGCGAAATCCTGGATACACCCGCGCCACGGAATGTGCCGAATCGGAACATTGTCCGTTCCGGTTGATAACGAGTTTGATGTTGTAGGTACCGGTGTCTGCAAAAGTGTGACTGGCCGTAGCATTGGTGCTGGTAAACAATACAGAACCGTCTGCATCCGATAGTTCCCAATAATAGGAAGTGATCAGCGGACTGATGGAGTTATTGACCAGGTGAATGGTTTTACTGTCTTTACACAACATGTATTCCGGCTGAATAGAAGCAGCCGCAATGCTGCAGTTCGTGATGCGTATCTGCAGGTCTTTTCGCTGTACTGCTATCACCACGCCGTTTCTTATTTCTTCCACGCACACTGTTACTACGTAAATGCCTTCGCGTGGCGCAATACCCGTTATCATGCCGGTATTGGGATCTATTTTTACCGACATTCCCAATGGGTTACTGCTGCCGTAGTCATAATGATAGGGCACACTGGTATAAGGCGGAGGAGAAGGGGACGTATTGGTGCCAAAGCCGCCGCCATTGCCACCCTGGTAGGCATCACAGAATGAATAACGCAATTCATCACCATCCGGGTCCTCCGCGCCGAAATTGTAACTGAAATTGTTGTTGGCGCAGATTACTACCAGGTCGCTGCCAATGAATTTGGCACTGTTGTTTTGCGGGCCATTTGGCCGCGCACTGGTACCCGGAATTTCTGCTGTGTAGGTAGCACCTACATTTCCATAACCGGGTATGAGGTTGGCTATGCCGTTCACCCGGTAAATCACCTGGATGGTAATGACGTAGCCGAGCGTTGCCGCCGGCACTTTTACATCGAATGTGTAATGTCCTATTTCATAACAAACACGGGGTGGATTGGTAATGCACGGATCGGCATTGGCAAGAGAAAGATTCTGCTGGTGCGACATGGGTACAGTAATATCCATCATGCGCTTGCCCGTGGCCTTATCAAACACACCAAATATGGCCGGGTTGGGCAACTGGCGGCCACTGTAACAATCCATAAATAATTTGGCTACAACACGATAATGATACACACCGTTTGAAACACCTACCAGCGTGTAGTACATTTCCCCTCCGGTGATATGATCGGCTCTTACGGTAGACAGGAATCCCATAAGCAATACCCAGCAGGCAACAATTTTCTTCATGTAACCGCAATATGATTGGGTGTATGTTTTTAATGCGGGAAACGACCAGCAAATGATGGGTTAGTAGTTACGGGTTTCTCTGGTTAGCGGTAATTTTCAGGGTAGGATTGCTGCAGGATCTCTGAACTGTGTATACTTGTAATGTACGAATTTTCGGGCAGAAGGTTGGTAAGACCAGCAAAATTTTGTTGCCCACTTATTTCCACAATTTTTTTTGCAACACCGCGATGGGGAATCTTTGAAACCTTTGGTCCTTTACTGCTTTATTAGTTAGCTTTTTTGCTACGAAAAATGAATGCAAATACCGGCAACCCGGTTTCCCAAATTGAGAGCCGCGCGATGCGGCACCTATAAAGATGCACGTTATAGTTTGGCGTTGACAGGCCCTTCCTGAAATGTTTATCAATCCATTGCATTCCCGCATGGCGCAGAAAATGCGGTAAGCAGGCATAATTTTTTGAATACGTGATACATGAGTGAGTAGTGATTACCAATATTTCCTGCTATGAAAAAGATCTTTACCACGTGTTCCATTGTTGCTAGGCATGCCGTTATAATTTCTGCACTCCTTTTATTATTGTTTACTGCCAACGGTCAAACCGATACCACCCGAAGAGATACAACAGTTACAGACACCACCTCCCTGATCACCGATACCATACCGGAAACTGGTACAACAATTACTGTCAGTGGAAAAATTACCGATGAAACAGGTGCGGGCCTGCCGGCAGTAACGGTCACATTGAAAAGATCGCTGCGCGCTACCACCACAGATGAAAATGGAAATTTCAGCATAGTGGCTCCCTCAGACGATACCCTGCTGATCACGTTCGTAGGGTATAACCTCGAAACGGTGCCTATAGCAGGACAAACAGAAATAATAGTGGCCATGACGGCTTCGGCAGGACAGGAACTGGAACAGGTAGTGGTAGTAGGATATGGCACCCGGCGACGGCGTGATGTAACGGGAGCCGTAAGCAGTGTGCAGGGTGAAGAACTGGCCCGGCAACCGGTATTGACGCCCACGCAGGCCATGCAGGGCCGTGCGCCGGGCGTACAGGTAATCAGTTCGGGCGCGCCCAATTCACAACCTTCGGTTCGCATACGCGGCACCGGTACCATGCTGGCAGGCGCAGAACCTCTGTACGTAGTGGATGGTGTGCTTACCAACGATATTCGCAATATCAATAACGCCGACATTGTAAGCGTAGATGTATTGAAAGATGCATCGGCGCAGGCCATTTACGGGCTCAGTGGCGGCAATGGCGTAGTGATCATTACCACTAAACAGGGACGCACCGGTCCGCCACGCGTGAGCTATAATGGACAGGTGGGTTTCCGGCAGGTAGCCAACCAGGTGGAAATGGCCAATACACCGCAATACATTGCCTACCAGGCAGACGCCACGCCCGACCTTGCCATCCCTCCCGATCCCGCCAATACCGATTGGTATGATGCCATATTGAAAACAGGTATTCAGCAAAACCATGTGGTTTCGCTCTCCGGCGGTTCTGAACATGTAAAGTATTATCTCAGCGCCGGCTTTTTTGCCGACGATGGCATTGTGATCGACAACCAGTTCCGCCGTTATACTTTCCGCAACAATAACCAGTTCAATATCACCAACAATCTCAAACTCACCGCGCAATTATCACTGGCGCATGCCAGAACGCAGGATGTAAACCTCGCCGCCGCTTATAACAATGCCTACCGGGCAGCCCCGGTCATTCCTTCCAAAATAGGCAACCGCTACGGCAATACATCTGCTTTTCAGAATGTGGGCAATGCCGTGCTTGATATCGAAAACCAGGACAACCGGCTGCTGGAATATCGCCTGCAAGGCAATTTCGGACTGGAATGGCAACCCGTGCGGTCGCTTACGCTGCGCTCGTTGATCAATGCCGATTTCAACAATGCCCACCGCCGACAGTATTATTTCCAGTACAATGCAGACAGTGTTACTTTTCTTACTACCGGCGGCAACCAGCGCAATGATCGCAGTACACTCACTCTGCGCCGCGACAATTATTTTTCCTACACCTGGGACAACACCGCCACTTTTCAGCAAAACTTCGGCGACCATGATCTTACGGTGCTCGGCGGCTTTTTGCTCAACGCACTGCGCAGTGATTATATAACGGGATCGGTAAGGGATGTTCCCGTTGATCCCGACCTCTGGTATCTTGATGCCGGGGACCCCAATACGGAAACCAACGAAAACCTCGCTTCGCGCTACAATCGTATTTCTTACGTGGCGCGCGTGAACTATGGTTTTATGCAGAAATACCAGTTCACTGCTTCCCTGCGCTACGATGGCACTTCGCGCTTTGCCAAAGACAACCGCTGGCTGGCTTCGCCTGCAGTGGGCGCTTCATGGGATATCAGCCGGGAAAATTTTATGGCCAACCAGCGCATTTTCGATTTTCTCAAACTGCGCGTAAGTTGGGGCAGGGTGGCCAACGAGAATATTGACCCGAACCTGTTTATTGTAACCGCCACCTCCAACATTCCCTATTTCTTCGACGGACAACCCATATTAGGGACCGTTATCCAGGACATCAAAGACCAGGATTTGCAATGGGAACAATTGGAAGAAACCGATGTAGGAATTGAATTTGCCGTACTGGGCAACCGCCTGCTGGGAGAAGTAACGTATTACAATAAACGAACCGAGGATGCGCTGGTGCAGGTTACCATTCCCGCCATACTGGGCGATCCCGATCAGCAATACGTAACCAATGCGGCAACCTTCCGCAATGAAGGGGTTGAAATAGGATTAACGTGGAAAGACCGCGTGGGCGAAGACTTCAGTTACACCATTGCCGCCAACGGCACCTTCAACCGCAACCGTATTCTTGATCTGCGGCAGGGGCAGCCACTATTCAGTGGCGGCGTAGGCAACCAGGGATTTGTTACCTACTCTGCGCCGGGACAACCCATCGGCTCCTTTTATGTGTTGCAGGCTATCGGTATTTTCCGCAGCCAGGAAGAGATCGATGCCTACAACAAAGACGGCGTGCCCATTCAGCCCAATGCACAACCCGGCGACCTGAAGTATGCCGATATCAATGACGATGGCATCATAGATGTTTCTGCCAACAGCAATGATAAAGTGTTTGCAGGTTCTTATCAGCCGAAATTCTATTACGGCATCAACCTCGGTTTTACGTTGCGCAATTTTGATTTTAATGCAGACTTCTACGGCAACGTAGGCTCCAAAGTATACAATGGCAAAAAGGCATTCCGCTACGATTCGCGTGATAACGTGGAAGCTGAATACGCCAGCAAACGCTGGACGCCTCAAAACACCAATGGCAGCGATCCACGCATACTGGCTACCAACACGCCTGCTTCCACCTACTTTGTAGAATCGGGCGATTACCTGCGGTTAAATAATATTACGCTGGGTTATACCCTTCCGGAATCGGCCACTGCACGTATTGGTATCAGCAGCCTGCGCGTATACGTAACCTCTCAAAACCTGTTTACCATTACTCCCTATACCGGTTTCACGCCGGCCGATTTACCGGGCACCTCCGCTTCACAAAGCAGCGGCCAATCCACCACGGTAAATGCGGCCACAGGCTCTGCCCTCAATGCCGGCATAGAGCTCAATGCCTATCCTACCAGTCGAACCTTTGGGATAGGCGTTAACGTTACCTTTTAAAAAATGCAATGGTCATGAAACAGTGTACACTTTATAGAGGTCCCCTTTTGGCAACGGTCGCCCTGTTTTGCTGCCTGTTGTTTTTTTCCTGCAAAAACTACCTCGATGTTCCGCCGCAGGGTCTGGTAACGGAAGAAGCCATAGCCGATGATCCACAGGCGGCCATCAACCTGGTGAACGGCGCATACAATGCGCTCTGGCTGGGCGATGCCTTTGGACCGGCAGATGTGCACAGCCTGAACTTTGTTATACTCACGGAAGTGGCATCCGACAATGCTGATAAAGGAAGTTCTCCGCCCGATTATGAACCGGCAGCGGAGATTGATAATTTCACCCTCACGCCAGGCAACAGCATTGTAAACAACATATGGAGGGGATATTACCGCGCCATTGCCCGCGTAAACCAGGCCATCGATCGCATACCGCTGAGCCCGCTCGACGAAACGCGTAAAAACCAGCTGATGGCCGAAGTACTTTTTCTGCGTGGTTATTTTTACTTCAACCTTGTTCGCTTTTTTGGCGGCGTACCGCTCATCACGCGTGTACCTGCACCCTCGGAGGCCAACAACCCGGAATTTCAAACCCGCGCTTCGCGCGATAGCGTATATGATTTCATTATAAGCGATCTGCAGTTTGCAGTGGAACATCTTCCCAATAAAGGCGAAACAGCTGTTGGTCGCGCCACCCGTGGCGCCGCAGCATCCCTGCTGGCCAAAGTACACATGTATCTCGGCAACTGGCAACAGGTATACGATCTTACCAATATGGTTATCAACGGAGAAACCGGTACCTACGACCTGCATCCCAACTATTTTGAATTGTGGCGGGAATCTGGAGAAAACAATATAGAGTCCATTTTTGAAGTGCAAACGGGCGAAAACAATCAATGCAACAATGCCATTCAACTATACGTGGTATCGCAGGGACCGCGCGCCGGTGGCGCCTTCGGCTGGCAGGACCTGGGATTTGGTTTCAACTCGCCCTCCGAAGACCTGGTAAACGCTTATGAACCCAACGACCCCCGCCGTGAGGCCACCATCATTTTTATTGACCAGGACGGTACCGTGTTGTGGGATGGCTTCAGAATCCCTTCAAAAGACTCGGTAGAAAATTTCCGTTACAACTATAAAGCCTATCACAGTCGCACGCAGGAAAGTAACTGCGGCAACACCGATTTCCTGCCCAAGAACCTGCGCCTGATGCGTTTTGCCGAAGTGCTGCTGATGCATGCAGAAGCCGCCAATGAACTTGGCTTTCCTTCGGAGGCATTAACCTCATTGAACCGCGTGCGCGCAAGGGCCAGAGGCAATAATGAAAATGTATTGCCCGATATTACTACCACCGACCCGGTGCAATTGCGCGAAGCCATCTGGCACGAACGCCGCGTTGAACTGGCCATGGAACACGACCGGTTTTTTGATATCGTTCGCCAGGGACGAGCAGCGGAATTGTTACAGGCTCAGGGAAAAAATTTCGTAGCAGGAAAGAATGAAGTGTTTCCCATTCCGGCAGAACAAATACAGTTGAGTGGGGGATTGCTGACGCAGAACCCTAACTATTAAAGAAAAAAGGTTTGCAACGCGACTGACCACGGTGCAAACCTTTGTATCATAGGGAATCTATTTATTGCATCACCGTTTTCTTCTTGCTGATCAGTTTATAAATCCAGTATGCACCGGTAAGGTGACTGGCAGCAATGCAGCAGGCCGAAGTAACATAAGCGCCCTGTTGAAACAAAATGAACCCTGCATATCCCAACCCGATGATCAGCACGGGCATAATCAGTGTAAAGAACGTTTTCATAACCCTGCATTTTATGGTGAATAAATTGGTTTCTTGCGTTTGCCTCTTTACACTAATAGACTGCAGGGAAAGCAATGGTTTACTAAAGAAATCCTAAGAAGAAGAGAAGGACTTGTTAACAAAACGTTGGCATGCGTCCAACGCTTTTATTGCACGTTAACTACCGAGTAATAAATGATATCTGGAAACTTACCGTTAAACACATACGCCGTTACATCGCACAACCACATTTCAAAATCGTTGATGTTTTTTTGCTGGTAGGTGGCCAGTTTGTAAAAAGAACCGGAGTCTATTTCCCGTTCCACCCGATGCAATTGATCGGCATTATCAAATGGCTGGTCAGACAATACGGCATATACATTATTGCGACCATTGGCAATAACGTTCAAAAATGTATCTGCGCCCGCTACCATTTCGAGGTCGGCTTTGTCGCCACCCATCTCTATATACTGAGGCAGGTCAATATACCAACGCCCATCGGGCTCTTTGTAAAACCTGTACTGTTGCATAACCGGAGCAAAGGTAGCGGGTGGCACAGAATTTTCAATACTGCTCATTTTAATACGATCAATAGTTACAGGCACCGTTAAACCAAGGCATATGGATTCTCTTACAGGTAAATGGTTACTGGTTACAGGCGCCACGGATGGCCTGGGCAAACAGGTTGCCCTGGAACTGGCCCGGAGAGGCGGCACCCTGTTACTGCATGGAAGGAATCCGCAAAAAGGGTATGAGGTATTAAAAGAAGTACGACAAATTAACAGTGAGGCGCCGCACAAATATTACAATGCAGATTTTGCTTCGCTCGAACAGGTGCATCACCTCGCAGTTTCCATCAAAAGCGAACACGACCATCTCCATATATTGATCAACAATGCAGGCATTGGCGGCGGCAAACGGGGCAGTGCACGACAAACCGGAGCTGATGGTTATGAGTTGCGCTTTACGGTAAATTACCTGGTGCCCTATCTGCTTACCCGGAGTTTACTGCCGCTCTTACGGCAAAGCACACCTGCCGCTATCATAAACGTGGCATCCGGCGCACAGGCAGCTATTGATTTTGATAATGTAATGTTGCAAAAGAATTACAGCGGCGATCTGGCTTATGCGCAAAGCAAGCTGGCGCTGGTGGCTTTCACCTTTACACTGGCAGAAGAATTAAAAGGGACCGGCATAACAGTAAATGCCTTACATCCCGCCACGCTGATGGACACCAATATGGTGCGCCAGAGCGGCCTGCCGGTAAAAAACACCGTAGCAGAAGGAGTGAATACAGTTATGCATGTACTGAACATGCAGCTCACTGAAAATATTTCCGGCGCTTATTTCGAGCGTCAGGAACAAGCCATGGCGCATAGCCAGGCTTATGACATAGCAGCGCGAAAAAAGCTCGAACAGCTGAGCAAAAAGCTCACTTCCCTCCAAACACCCATTAAACACTTGTGATGACCGATAGTATACCCTTTGACAAAATGCAGTAGCAGTATGAAATCGGATTTCTCAAAATTGATCATCTGCGATGATGGCCGTGAAAGAGAATTTCATTTTGCCCGCACCAATACAGCGGCCATCTATTATCATGTGTCTGTAATCGACAGCAACGGTAAATTACTTACCATCACCATGGGCAGAGACGAAGACGGCGAGTGGAAAATGCAATCAGAGGATGTGCCTGAATGGCTGCAACGTACAGAATCTCAGCTGGCCCTGGCAATCAATGAAGTGAACCAGGAGGCGGGATAAAGCCTGGTGCAACTGCCTGAACAGAGCGGCCTATCCCGCATTTAAAACAGTCCGGGACCAGCGCCCGGGCGGGCCGCAGCAAAGTACCGCAACATTTTTTTTGCCATGCCAAAGCTTTTCCTACCTTTGCCGTCTTAATTTCTTCGAACCATGAAGTTTTAATTACCTCGCCTAAGGCGCCAGATGTGCCCGGCGACCTACACCTACCACCTTCAGGCAAGCGAACGGATAGTTCGGTTATTCCTTCATTTTATTTAGTGTTAACGTACTAAACAGGATTTGTTATGTCTCAACAAACCAATGCCTCAGGCATTCGTGTGCAATCATTTTTTGCGTTGTTAAAACAGGCTGTATTGGGATCGGAGCACCAGGATTTTACCAGCGGCAGCATTCGGCGCGCGGTATTCCTGCTGGCCGTACCGATGGTGCTGGAAATGGTAATGGAATCGGTATTTGCGCTGGTAGATATTTATGTAGTAGGCAAACTGGGGGTAACGGAAGCAGTTACTACCATAGCCCTTACAGAGTTTGTACTCACCATCGTATACGCTATCGGGATAGGATTAAGTATGGCCGCCACTGCCATGGTAGCACGCCGGACAGGCGAAAAGGACCATGATGCGGCTGCCCGTTCGGGTATGCAGGCCATATTCCTGGGCATTATGATTTCCCTTGTCATTACCATTATAGGCCTTGTGTTTCCCGCAGATATCCTGCGTTTGATGGGCGCAACGCCGGAAACCATCCGCATCGGCACGCCTTATACGCGCATAGTGTTTGCCTCCAATATGGTGATCATGCTCCTGTTCCTTATCAACGGTATTTTCCGCGGGTCGGGCGATGCTGCTATGGCCATGCGCTCCCTGTGGCTGGCCAATATCTGCAACATCATACTTTGTCCCATACTGGTGTTGTACGGATTGGGCCCCATTCCGGCCATGGGCATTACGGGGGCCGCACTGGCAACATCCCTGGGCAGGGGAATTGGTGTACTGTACCAGTTGTATCACCTGTTTGGCAACAAACGTATCATCAAAATCCGGCGGGTGCATATGAAGCCCGACTGGAAGCTGGTCCGCGCCATTTTTAACCTGGCCTGGACAGCCACGCTACAATTCCTCATTGCTTCGGCAAGCTGGATGGTATTGGGTCGTATCATGGCCGCATTTGGCGCCGCTGCCGTGGCAGGTTATGGATTGTCCATCCGCCTGATCATGTTTTTCCTGCTGCCAGCATGGGGATTGAGCAATGCAGCAGCTACGCTGGTAGGCCAGAACCTGGGCGCCAAACAACCCGATCGTGCGGAACGCTCGGTATGGACAACCGCGAAATACAATACCATTTTCATGATCATGGTAACGCTGATCTTTCTGTTGATGGCAACGCCCATTGTACAGTTCATGAATGAAGATGCCGAGGTTGTGCGCTATGCCGTACAGGCGTTACAAATCATGAGCCTCGGTTACATATTCTATGGCGTGGGCATGGTAGTAACGAATGCTTTCAATGGCGCCGGTGATACCAAAACGCCTACACTGATCAACCTGTTTGGTTTCTGGTTGTTCCAGATACCGCTGGCTGGTGTGCTGGCGTTGCTGATGGATATGGGCCCCAAAGGGGTATTCATTGCCGTATTGGTTTCCGAAACGGCCATTACCATTGCGGGCATTATCCTGTTCCGCAGAGGCACCTGGAAAGCGGTGCAGATTTAAATGAGTGGCACGCCTTTTTTATTCATTATTTTTAATCTGACGTCGTTGTATTCAACTTCAAATGGCAAATAACAAGTTGCGGATATATACCAATAGTGAAAATTGTAAAGTAAACTTTGCAGGACTCAGCATTTTCATTTTGGTTGTATTTTGGCTATAGTTATTTGCCATTTGAATTTTTACACTAAACCATCCTGCATGCAGCAGCAACAAATACCCAATAATTTTATCAGGCAAATTCTCATTCTGCTCACCATTATCCTGCTGGGTGTGGTGTTGTTCCAGCAATTGCGTTTTTTCCTGCCTGCCTTCCTGGGCTCCTATACGCTGTATGTACTGTTGCGCAAGTGGATGTTCATGCTGGAAGGAAGGTATAAGTGGAACCGCAGCCTGGCGGCATCGCTGCTGATGCTGTTGTCGTTCCTGGTCATTCTAGTTCCTTCTTTTTTGGTGATCAATATGCTGGCCAGGAAAGTGACGTTTGCAGTAGAGCATTCTTCGGAAGTACTGGCTTCCATCGAAGGCTTTATAAGGAAGTATGAAGACCAATTCAACATTGGCATTCTCACAGAAGAGAACATTCAACGCCTCAGCAACTGGGGACAGCAAACATTGCCCAAGGTGCTCGGCGCTACGTTCAACACACTTAGCACCATCGTTATCACCTATTTCATTCTTTATTTCATGCTGGTAGACGGGCGTAAAATGGAATCTGCATTTTACGACTGGGTGCCTTTGAAAGATGAAAATGCCATCCTGCTGCGCCGCGATCTCAACAACCTTGTTTACTCCAACGCCATTGGCATACCGCTCATAGCAATAGCCCAGGGACTGGTAGCGCTGGTGGCTTATCTCATACTGGGCGTAAGCGAGCCCTGGTTCTGGTTTGTGATCACCGCCATTGCCGCTATGCTGCCGGTGGTGGGCGCCGCACTGGCCTATGTGCCGGTAAGCCTGCTGTTGTTCGCCAATGGCCACACCACCAAGGGAATCATTATGCTGATAGTAGGGTTTGTGGTGATCGGGTCCGTAGACAACGTGTTTCGCTTCTGGCTGCAAAAACGCATGGGCGATGTGCATCCGCTGATTACCGGTTTTGGCGTGATCATTGGCGTACCGCTCTTCGGTTTTATCGGCCTCATATTTGGTCCCATCCTGATATCACTGTTCCTGGTGATGATACGCATTTATGCCAATGAATTCAGCGTGCAGAAACGTAAACTCAATCCGCCAGGGGAATAGGAACAGCTTCCGGCTCATCAAATCTATTGTGGTTGGCACTCCTGCTTACGCATAATTGGGAAATATCATAATAAAACGCTCCCATTAGCCGTTTTAGCTTTTGATCGTAACCGCTGAAATCCGCTAACCCAATGAAACCTTTTGCGTCCATATCCTTTGGCGTCCTTTTGCTGTTGTTTACAGGATGGCCTGTGCTGATTTCCGGCACCCGGCAACAAGCCCGGCAACCGGAGCCAGCTGTAACCACTCCACCTCCCCCCGCACCGGCGGCCGTTGCCGCTCCTTCCCCCGATGCAGTTTTGGAACAGGAAGCCTATGCTTTATATGACAGCATGCAGTTGCGCCGTGCCGGCTTATCCAAAAAAGCCTTCCTGTACGCATGGAAGGGATATACCAAACTCATTAAAAAAGGCATCGTGCGCAAGTATGAAGTGTTGTCCATATGCGATTTCAGCCAGTCTTCGCGCAAAAAAAGAATGTACATCATTGATGTAGCCAATAAAAAATTATTGCTGCATACCTGGGTAGCGCACGGCCGAAATTCCGGCGGCGAATATGCGCGTTCTTTTTCCAACAAACCGGAGTCGCATAAGAGCAGCCTGGGATTTTATATTACCCGGCAGGAATATTATGGCGAAAATGGATTGTCGCTGAAGATTGATGGCATTGAACAAGGTATTAACGACAAGGCAAGGGCCCGCAATATTGTGATTCACGGTTCTCCCTATGTGGGCGCAGGTTATCTGAAATCGAACCGGGTAAGCGGTCGCAGTTTTGGTTGCCCGGCAGTACCGGCCAAAGATTCGCAAAAAGTAATTCAGGCTATTAAAGGAGGCTCCTGTTTGTTTATCTACCATCCCTCCGAAACTTATCTTACCAAAAGCAGCATATTGAACGGTTAAATATAAACGAAAGCTTCAGATGGCTTTGAAGGTGAAACCAGGGGTGCACAGCTGTGCGCCCTTGTTGTTTTTATGCCCTACACAAAATACAACGCTACCACCTGGCATAACCCTCCTGCCAAAAACCCCAAATAAATTTGCGCCGGAGTATGATCGGAAACAATCAGGCGGGCCGTGCCTGTAAGACCGGCAATGAACAGAACAATGGCAAAATAATACCCGGTAGGATCAGGCCCGTACAATGCCTGCAACAAGAAAAAAACAACAGCCCCGCCTGCTGCCGTTGTATGCATACTGATCCTGGTATAAATATTGGCAATCCAGGCCAGGCATACCGCTAAAAAGCTTCCCAGCAAAAAACTTTGTACCGTATCAGACACCCCCTGGTTCCGGATTACATACCAGGCCCAGAAGTAGCAGATCATAGCCACCGAATACGGTATGATGCGCTCTTTCTGCGTACGCAAATAAGGAGAATCAATCAGTTTCAGTCGCCACATAATAAAAACGGCAAAAAGCGGAATAAAAGCCGTGTTGAAAAAAACGCTGATCACCATAAAGGTTTTTTTCAACTCCCTTATACCTGCAAAGGCATACGGATGCAGATATGCCAGGAAAGCCATTACATAAGTAGCTATAAACAGGGGATGAAATACATACGAAACAACATGGGCCAGTACACGGATAAAAGCCGGTTGGTGATTAGGAGCAGTAGGAGCGTTCATCATTATAGTTCTTTGCGCAGGCGGGCAACGGGAATGTTCAGTTGCTCCCGGTATTTTGCCACCGTACGGCGTGCAATATTATATCCTTTTTCCTGCAATAGTTCCGTTAATTTCTCATCGCTCAGCGGTTTCTTCTTGCTTTCTCCTTCTATCAAATCACTCAGGATTTTTTTCACCTCCCGTGTACTTACCTCTTCACCGCTTTCTGTACTCAACGATTCGCTGAAGAAAAATTTCAGGCGGTAGGTACCAAATTCTGTTTGTACAAATTTGCTGTTGGCCACGCGGCTCACGGTACTGATGTCTAACCCGGTGCGCTCGGCAATATCCTTCAGGATCATGGGTTTGAGCGTGGTTTCATCGCCGGTAAAGAAGAATTCACGCTGGTAATCCATGATGGTTTCCATTACGCTGGTAAGGGTATGCTGCCGTTGTTTAATGGCATCAATAAACCATTTGGCCGCATCGATTTTTTGTTTGATGAACAGCACCGCTTCTTTCTGCCGGCGGTCTTTTTTGCTGCCGCGTTCATATTCGCGCAGCATATCGCGATAGCCTTCGCTGATGCGCAGGTCGGGCGCATTCTTTGAATTCAGCGTAAGCTCCAGTTTGCCGTTGTTGTTGTATACAAAGAAATCGGGCACTACATAACTTTCGGCCTTGTTGATATCGCCGTGGTTGCCGCCGGGCTTTGGGGTGAGACGGGTGATATGCGTAATTACCTCTTTCAATGCCTCATCGTCGAGGTTGAGGCCGCGTTGAATTTTATCGTAGTGCTTTTTGGTAAATTCGTCGAAGTAATCAGTAAGCACGGCAATGGCCTTTTCTACATTTCTTCCTTCGGCCCTTTGCCGTTGCAGTTGCAGCAACAGGCACTCCTGCAGATCGCGGGCGCCCACGCCGGGTGGATCAAATTGCTGCACCAGGCGGATCACCTGTTCCACTTCCTGCTCATTGGTTTCGATATTCTGGCGAAAGGCCAGGTCATCTACAATTGCGGCCGTGTCGCGACGCAAATAGCCGTCATCGTCTATACTGCCTACAATCTGTTCGGCAATGCGACGCTGCTTATCGTCCATTTTCACCAGCCCCAGCTGACCCAGCAAGTGTTCGTGAAAGGAAGTTTCAACCTTATAGGGGATGACCTTCTTATCGTCTATTTCGGGGTAATTATCGTCGCGTAATTTGTAGTCTGCTATTTCTCCGTTCTCATCACCTACATACTCACTGATATCAATATTCTCATAATCTTCTTCGCTGCCGTCCCGCTCATATTCATCATCTGTGTTCTCAAATTCATCGTGTATCTCCGTATCGAAATTTTCTTCGTGACTATCTTCTGCCAGTTCCAACGCCGGGTTTTCTTCCAGCTCTTCCTTTATCCTTTCATCCAGGTTAGCCGTCGGCACCTGCAGCAATTTCATCAATTGAATCTGCTGCGGTGAGAGCTTCTGAAGTAACTTTTGTTGTAAACTTTGACTTAATGCCATGTGCCTCAAGGGTTTTAGCCCATCAGACCCCTCCCCAAAATTTTAAAGGGCCGCGGGAACCACAAAAATCAGGCCTAAATTTACAGACAAAAGCGGATAAGGAGGTACAACGATTTTATAAAATTATTGTTGCTACTGGCTGCAGCGGGCATTTGTACACGTAAAAAGCAAATAAAAAATGCCGAAAAAAATTTTTGTATACAAAAGCAAATGGCCCCAATAGCTCCGGTATAAGGCCACGCGCTTGCTTGCGCAAGCGTATACAACACGCAAAACTGTGTGTTGCACCCGTCAGCCATCGGCGCGTATACCGATTACCCAGATACAAGGCGCAAACAGGTTGTTTGCTCCCGCTCCAGCTTTTTGATAGCCTGGTCAATAACTGCCCAACTTTGCCGGCACGGTTGCATTGAAATTACAAAATGCATCCTGGTTTCCTGCATTCCTTTATTGGACAGTTATTTTGCCGGATGCTGGCTGCCAGATCGAGATGCATCATCAGTCGCGATGAGCAGGCAACTCGCCTTGTGCCTGCAGTTATTTGTTCACTGTTGGGAGAAACCTGAATTGCGGTATACAGCCCGTATGGAACTCATCTGCGATGATTAAATGATTACTTCGCCAGTTGCGGTTGTTCCTTCATCACTTTCTGCACTGCTGCCGCCAGCCGCTGTCCCTTCTCTTTTACCTGTTCTTCCGTCCACGACAAACTAATCGACGTACAAATACAACGGCTCATTACAGCATCGCTGGCTGAAAAGTCTTTGTTGGCGTGATGCGTTACAGCAGCTTTCAGTTCGGGATGCACGGCGTTGAGTATGGTGAGGTTTTTAAGATGGTCCCACTTGCGTATATAGTGCCAGTTGTTATCGTACCAGTAAAAATTACCCGGTAAAATACCTTGTTCCTTCAGTTCATTCACCACACCCCTGGTAATTTCTTCGGTGGGCAGGAACCAGCAAAGGAAAGTGCAGCTATCGCCTTTCGGATCAGGAATGCGGCGGAAGCTCACGCCGGGCACCTGTTTCAGGATTGCTTTCAGTATACCGTGATTCTTTTTCTGAATTTCCAGGAAACTGTCCAGTTTACCGATCTGCGCCAGGCCAATGGCAGCATGCAATTCGGAAATGCGGTAGTTATACCCGATAAACGGATGCTGGTCGGCCCCACGATCTGCGCCTTTGTGATCATGACCATGGTCGCTATAACCGTCCAGTTTCGTATACAGGTCTGCGTTATTGGTTACCACAGCGCCGCCTTCGGCACACGTGATAGTTTTTACAAAATCGAAAGAGAAGGTACCGGCATCGCCAATAGTGCCGAGGTATTTTCCTTTATACGTAGCGCCAAAACTCTGGCAGGCATCTTCCAGCAACAGCAAATTGTATTCGCGGCAAATGGCCTGCAGGGCATCCATATCGGCCATGCTGCCACACATATGTACCGGCATCACACATTTGGTTTTGGGTGTGATGGCTTTCTTAACCGCAGCAGGATCGAGGGTAAGCGTATCGTCCACGTCCACCAGCACCGGCACGGCGCCTACGCTCAGCACAGCTTCAAAGCTGGCCACAAAAGTGAAGGTGGGCATGATCACTTCGTCGCCATAACCAATACCCAGCGAAGCCATGGCCGTAGTAAGGGCGGCCGTTCCGCTGCTCACCAGTTGTGCATAGTTGCAGCCCAGTTTATGGCAAATGGCCTGTTCCAGTTCTTTTGCTTTCCAGATACCTTTACGCGGCCCGTCAAAACCGTACCGCATAAAAATCCCGGTTTGCATCACATCATTGATATGCTTGCTTTCTTCCGCTCCGAATTTTTCAAATCCTGGCATGAGTATTCAATTTGGTGCAAAAGTAATGAGTTTGGGGGTTACGGTTTATTCTTCATTTGCCACCCATACTGCGCCTTCCGTTCTCGTAGCCTCAAGACGCAAAGGAAAATTGGGGTAAGGCTTACTCTCCACATTGTTGGCATCTACGGCCGTTACAAAGAACCGCACCACCTTTTTATCTGCCGGTAAATTTGCAATAAAAGTACAGCTGTCCGGTGCGGGCAACTCGCCCAACAGTTTTGCATTGTACAGGTTATTGAAACCATCTTGCTGGTCGTAGCAGGCGTACAGCCGGTATGATTTTACCGGTTTATTACCGGCAGCTTTTGACAAGGTAATCTTCACCTGCGATCCTGCCGGTTCAAACGCCAGCACTTCCGGCGATGCCGGCCGCAGGGAGTCGAGCCAGGGCATGGAAGGCACCACTGCAGGTTCTTTATAGTACACCTGCTGCAGGCTGTCGTTCCAGCCATTGGGATTGTTTACAAACGATTTGCTGCTGAAATAAATCGCCCCCTGTACGGTGGGATACTTGCGGATGGCTTCAATCTGGCGCGGCAATTGTGTTGGATCGCGCCATGCCTTGTTCACGCCCGCCTTGTATACGCCCAATCCTATATAACAGTGACGTCCATACGTATGCCTGCTCCACCAATCCAGCAGCAATTCAAACGGGGCTACCGAATGTTCAAATTCCCAATACAATTGGGGCGCTACATAGTCAATCCATCCTTCACGCAGCCACAGCAGAATGTCGGCATACAGGTGATCGTAATTGGTTAACCCGGCGCGCGTATCGCTGCCCAGTGAATCGCTGCTCTTGTTGCGCCAGATACCAAAGGGAGAAATGCCGAAACGGCACAAAGGTTTTTCTTTTTTGATGGCGCGACTGAGCTTTACAATAATGGAATCCACATTGCTGCGCCGCCAGTCGCCCAGGCTCATGCCTTTGCCATATTTCCTGTAACTGGCCTGGTCAGGGAATGGTTTATTGGGAATGGGATAGGGATAGAAGTAATCGTCAAAATGCAGCCCATCCACATCATACCGCCGCACGATGTCGGTGATCACTTTCACTACGTACTCCTGCGCCTCCTTATTTCCCGGATCAAAATATCGCTTGCCGCCATAGGAAATGAACCAGTCAGGTCTTCTTTTGGTGATATGATTGGGTGCAATGGAAGATTTACCGATGCTCATTTCTGCGCGGTAAGGATTGCACCACGCATGAAACTCCATACCCCGCTTGTGGGTTTCTTCAATCATGAACTGAAGCGGATCGTAATAGGGCCTGGGCGGCCTGCCCTGTTTGCCGGTGAGCCATTCGCTCCACGGCTCATACTCCGAAGGATAAAAAGCATCCGTTGCCGGGCGCACCTGTACAATCACGGCGTTCATGCCGTTACGGCGGTGCATTTCCAGCAATTCAATATATTCTGCTTTTTGCTTTTCCGGATCATAGTTCCCCCTGGAAGGCCAGTCAATATTGTCAACAGTAGCAATCCACGCTGCCCGGAATTCTTCAACGGGCTGGGCAAGTACGGTCAGGGCATGCAGAACCAACACTACAAATACAGTCCCCTTTTTTTTCATAACTCAAATCAGGTACAAACCACCATTTAAAAATGATTGTTGCCCACGGCAACCTTTAGTTTAACCTCAGATGCTACAGATTGTTGTTACAGCTTATACGGATGATGCAGATTAGTAGTTTCCATCTGATCTGCCTTTGCATCAATCTGTGTTCATCCGGGGGTTATAAAACCTTTCGCCGAAGGCAACGCCTATTCCGACCCTCTTATTTTGTCGAGGAGGTGATTTAACATTTTGGCCTCTTCTTCAGTTAAATTTCCCAGTATCCCGTCCAGGTCTGCGTGGTACTGGTCCATTTCTGTCAACAACTGCATACCCGTATCGGATATACTTACATCCACCAGGCGACGGTCGGTTTCGCAAACCACTTTTTTTACCAGTCCTTTTCGCAGCAGGCGATCCACAATGCGACTGGTATCGCTCATCTTGTCGAGCATACGCTGCCTGATCTGCAGGGTAGACAACGGTTTTCCTGCACCGCGCAGGATACGCAGGATATTGTATTGCTGCATAGTAATATCAGCCCGCTCAAATATCTGCTTGTTCTTTTCCGTTACCCAGTTATAAGTATAAATAAGGTTTACAACGGCCTTATGGTAATCATTCCGGAACTTCGACTGCTGTATATCTTTTTCGATACCCATAAGAAATACGGAAGGTTTATCTTGAAAAATCACAAAGCACCAAATACAAATACTCACCGGCAATGGATGCGCATGCTATTTGTGATTGGTAGCCCGTTACTTGTTTTTATGCTTCATCTGCTCATCCCCACACTTTGGTGCCTTCACTGCAATTGGCGCAAATGTCAATGTTCTTCCTGCTTTTCAATACCTGTTTCCGGAACTGAATATACGCATCATTGTGCCATATTTCCCGAAAAGGTTTGCCTTTCAGATCGCCCAAAGTATGCTGTGCGTCCTTGTCAAAACAGCAGGGCACTACCAATCCGTCCCAGCTGATTACAGTGGCGTGCCACAGGCGCCAGCAGTGGTTGTGCAGGGCATTGCGAAATTCATATTCTCCCCGGCTGTTCTTTTTGTACCGGCTGTATTTTTCATTCACCGGTATGAGATTGTTGGGGTCTTTCTGATAGTCGTACACCTGCGCCGTTTTGAAACGCACCTGGTCCACACCAATTTCACGCGCCAGTTTTTTAACATCTTCTACCTGGTGTTCGTTCGGCTTCACCACCAGAAATTGAAATATAACAAAGGGCGTTCCTGATTTCAATTCCTTCTTCCATTTCACAATATTGCGTGCGCCTTCTATCACTTTATCGAGCCTGCCGCCTACGCGATATTGCTGGTATACGTCCTGTGTGGTGCCATCAATAGAAATAATCAGCCTGTCCAGTCCGCTTTCCACCGTTTTGCGCGCATTGGCGTCGTTCAGGTAATGCGCATTGGTGCTGGTGGCAGTATAGATGCCTTTGCTGCGGGCATATTGCACCATGTCAAGAAACTGCGGGTTCAGATAGGGTTCTCCCTGGAAATAAAATACCAGGTATAGCAGGTCTTTGTACAACTGGTCAATGGTTTCGCGGAAAAAATCCTTTTGCAACATGCCGGTGGGCCTTGTAAAGGCGCGTAATCCGCTCGGGCATTCGGGGCATCGCAAATTGCAGGAAGTGGTGGGTTCAAAACTGATGGAAATCGGGTAGCCCCACTGCACAGGTTTGCCGGTAAATTTGCTTAAATAGTAGCTGCTCAACACTTTAGCTGCATTCCAGGCCCGCCTTGGCGTAAGCCGGCGCAACAAATTAATGCTATCGTGAATATTTAGCAGAGGCATTCTTACTGTAAAAATAGCGTTACTTGGTATACAGGCAATGTTTTGTACATCCGATCGTTTTTAATAAAGACAAGCGTAGCGAATGAAGCTATCGCTTTTTCAATTGGCAATGTTTCATTTTTAAAGGAAGGCTTGCCTGCCGGAGGGAAGCCTTTCCTCTCTTTTGACAAGGAATCGCTTCTTCCAACATTTTACATCTTTAAAACAGAAAAATCCATTCCCGTGATAATCGGCGCCAATATATTTGCGTATCCGCTTATGGCAGGAACTAAAAAAGCAAATGCGCTGTTCAAGATCTTCGTTGGCCTGTTTGTAGCAGGCATACTCGGCATGCTGGCGTTGCATGGTTATGAATGGTGGATGGCCCGCCGTGCCCATTTTGTGCGGTACCAGGCGTTTGGCATCGAAATACCTACCCGGTACGCCATTCACGGCATCGATGTTTCAAAATACCAGGACATTATAGACTGGGAAAGCGTAAAAGAAATGAATGTAGAAGGCATCCGGTTGCAGTTTGCCTTCATCAAAGCAACAGAAGGGGTGGAGAACAAAGACCGGTTTTTCCGCCGCAACTGGAAAAAAGCCCGCGAAGCAGGCATCACACGCGGCGCGTATCATTTCTTTATTGCTACCAAAAGCGGGAAAATGCAGGCGGAAAATTTTATCAAATCCGTGGAGCTGCTGCCCGGCGACCTGCCGCCCGTACTGGATGTGGAACAAACCTATGGTGTGCCCTACAAAAAATTGCGGATGCGTGTAAAAGAATGGCTGCAAACCGTGGAGCAATACTATGGCGTAAGGCCCATCCTCTATACCAACGTGGATTTTTACGAGCAGATATTGAAAGATGAGTTTGATGAATATCCCCTATGGGTAGCGCATTACCTGCAGAAAGAAAAGCCGCGTATTTACCGTCCCTGGCATTTCTGGCAGTACAGCGAAGAAGGGAGAGTAAACGGCATTTTTCATAAAGTGGATTTCAATGCGTTCAGCGGCGATTCGGTTGCGTTCAGCAACCTGCTGGTAAAAGACCGCCTGACAAACGCAACAGAATAGTTGATTAAAAATAGTTTCAATGGCCAGCCAGGACCAGGACGTAAGAAAATATCTCCGGCGCGTTTTATCCACCGTATCGCTGGGTTTTCTGTGGCTGGTATTGACCCTGGCCATCGGCACTTACTTCGATCTCCTCGTTCCTCACGACCACCTCAGCATTGGCAACATTGTTTTCTACTTGTGGATGGTTGCCAGCCTTATAGTATTGATACGTCTGAACGTGCGTATCTGGATAAGGAAGTAAGAGACGGGTTCAATTGGCGGTATTCAGGGTTAATTGATTCAATAATTCCATCAGCTGCTATGGTCGGCCACTATTGCCCACTTGCCATTGATCTTTCGGAACAGTAAATTGTAATGTCCGCCAACATCGCCTGCATTGCGTTTCAAATGCCATCTACCTACCACAAAGAAATACTCGGGCGATAGCCGCTGTACCTTGATCAGGTCAAACGTGAGCGTACCCATTTCGTCTGCATTCCGGTAACTTTTTCTATAATTATTTAAAGTATTCTGGTAGCCATATGTTACACCACTCTTGCCAATAAACATCAGGCTGTCGCTTTCCCAGTATCCTTTCATAAAATCGTCTATGCTGCCACGGTTCCAGGCTTCGGTTTGCGCGGCCAGCAACTGGCGGATAGCTGTTTCATCGGCATCCTGCGACCACGCGGCCATACAACCTATATGAAGACATACCAGCAGTAAATATCTTTTCATATTGCTTCGTTTTTTTAAAGATAAAAAAAGCGCGATGCGGAAACCACATCACGCCGTTATTATGTTGGTTTTTCTTTACAACCTGTACCCAAAAGGGCTTTGTTACAGCTTCACTTGCTTCATCCAGGCTGCATCCGCTTCCACACTTTTCAGCGGAGTGCTGTTTTCATATTTTTCCTGTTCCACCACAAAATACTTCATGCCTTTCTTTTGAGCGGCCTTCATGATTTTCACCAGATCAATACTGCCGGTGCCCAGGTCGCAGGACGCGTCATCGCCCTTTGCATCTTTGGCACGGTCTTTTACGTGGCAGGTAACAAAGCGGTTGGGATATTTGTTGATCCACTCAATGGGATCGGCGCCCGGTGTTACTACCCAGTAAATGTCCATCTGGAAATCAACCGTATCGGGATTGGTATTTTGCATCAATACATCCTGGGGCATTACACCGTTCAACTCCTGGAACGTATAACCATGGTTGTGATAGGCAAACCGTAATCCGTATTTTTTGCAGATGTCGCCGCAGGCGTTGAACCGGTCCGCAAATTTTTTATAATCGTCTAATGATTTTTGCGGGCCAATAGCGGGGCAAATGAGATGCTTCATACCAATTTCGCCTGCCTGCGCCGCCTTTTTCTCAAAATCGGAGCCGATATTACAGTGACTGGAAATGATGGTCATGCCCAGTTCGTCCATATACTTTTTGAACTCCGTATTGCTCATGCCCCAGAACATGCCTTTGGGACCTTCATAGCTCTCAATTTGCTTATACCCAAAGGAAGCCACCTGCTTCAGCACGCCCCTGGGGTCTTTGGGCATATCATCGCGCAGCGAATACAATTGCAGGCCAAATTGTTTCAGGCGGCTGGCTGCTGCAGCCGTTTCACCAGCAAAAGGCATCCAGGCCCTGGCATGGTGTGCGCCGGCTATTAACCCGGAAGCCAGCAATCCGGTTGCTTTGAGGAATTTTCTCCGATCGGATGACATTGATTGGTTGGTGTTTAGGGGTGATCACAATGCATAAGCCTTATCCCCTTCGTTATAGGGTATGCAGGCATCATAGCGGCCGGGTATGGCCACATAGTTAAGCGCCTGGGTAGCTCCCACTTCTGAAGTAAAGTAACCCAGCAGGGTAAGCTGCTTCATCAGCGCAAAATAATGTGGCGGATCTTCTTTCTTTTTGTTTTGGTTGTATTCTTTGGCTTCCTTATCCAGCTCAGTGAGCAATTCCTTGCGCTGCTCCGGCGTGATAGCCATAAAGCCATCCTTATATTTGGCCTTGCTGGCTTCGTTCAGTTTGGTCATGCCTTCAAGGAAAGCCTTTTGTTGTTTTTCGTTGTAAGTGTCTTTCACCATTACCGTCATGAATTCACCTACTTTGGCGGCTTTTGCTCCCGGCGTGTCTGTTTGCGGGATGATGGTTTCTGCAATCTCGTCCAGGAAGGCTATATCTTTTTCGGTAAACTCCAGCGAAGCGCCGTACTTGTCGTTGGCTTTACAGCCAGACAGGAAGAATTCGGCCCCGATCACCGTACCGCCTACCAGCAACGCTACACGCTGTATTGCGTCTCGTCTGTTCATAATTGTTACATTTTACGTGCTATGAGAAAGCCTGCATAGCCGGGCTTCCCTGGCACATTGGCTGTTTACAAATTCATTTTTTTCAATTCACTCACTGCATAGTCTGCCGCACGGGCGGTAAGGGCCATGTAAGTGAGCGATGGGTTTACGCAAGACGCAGAGGTCATGCAGGCGCCATCGGTTACAAACACGTTCTTGCAATCCCATACCTGGTTGTACGCATTCAGTACAGAGGTCTTGGGGTCGCGTCCCATGCGGGCAGTACCCATTTCGTGAATGCCCATGCCGAAGCCATACTCGTTATCAAATCCTTTAGGATCTTTGAGACCTGCAGCCGCCAGCATTTCCATACCATCATTCATCATGTCCTCGCGCATTTTCTTTTCATTGTCCTTGATCTCGCAATCGATGGCCAGCACCGGAAGGCCCCATTTATCTTTCTTCTCCTTATCCAGGAAAATCCTGTTTTCGTGATAGGGCAGAATTTCACCAAAAGCTGTCATACCGATGGTCCAGGGACCGGGTTTCGACAAGGCTTCTTTCAATTCAGCGCCCACGCTCAGTTCGGCAATATTGCGGTTCCATCCCTGGCGGCTGGCCGCTCCCTGGTAGCCGAAACCACGCAGGTAACTGCGTTTGTCGCCAAACAGGTTGCGGAAACGCGGAACATAGAAGCCCGTTGGCCTGCGACCGAAATAATATTTATCTTCATAACCCTCTACAGTAGCCGAAGCGCCCACGCGGAAGTGGTGGTCCATTACATTATGGCCCAGTTCGCCGCTGCTGCTGCCCAGTCCGCCCGGCCAGATGTCGGTGGCGGAATTGAACAATATCCAGGTACTGTTCAGGGCCGATGCGCAGAGGAAAATGATTTTGGCTTTGAATTCAATTGTCTGGTTGGTTTCTGCATCGATCACTTCTACGCCGGTAGCTTTCTTTGTGTCTTTGTTGTATAACACACGATGCACGATAGAGAAAGGACGCAGCGTAAGATTACCGGTAGCCATTGCGGCAGGCAGGGTAGAAGATTGTGTGCTGAAATACGCGCCGAACGGGCATCCCAGCCAGCATTTGTTGCGGTACTGGCAGTTGCTGCGGCCGGGAAGCGGCTGTGTAAGATTGGCCACACGACCGATGAACAAATGTCGCTGTCCTTTATAATGTGCCTTGATACGCGCAGCCACATCTTTCTCCACGCAATTCAGTTCCATGGGCGGTTGAAACTGCCCGTCGGGCAGTTGCGGCAAACCTTCCTTGCTGCCACTGATGCCTGCAAATTTTTCCACGTAGTCGTACCAGGGGGCAATGTCTTTGTAGCGTATGGGCCAGTCAACGGCAATACCTTCTTTGGCATTGGCCTCAAAATCGAAATCGCTCCAGCGATAGCTTTGACGGCCCCACATCAGCGAACGGCCGCCCACATGATAACCGCGGAACCAGTCGAACCGCTTTATTTCTACATACGGACAATCTTTTTCGTTTGTCCAGTAATTCAGGTTGGTTTCATTCAACGGGTAATCCCTGCTCAACACCGGGTAATCCTTGATCATCTGCTGCGTTCTGCCGCCACGGTGCGGAAATTCCCAGGGATGTTTATTGGCATTCACGTACCCTGAAACGTGTTTAATATCTTCTCCTCTTTCGAGCAACAGTACTTTCAACCCTTTTTCGGTAAGTTCTTTCGCAGCCCATCCGCCGCTGATGCCTGAACCTACTACGATGGCATCATACACATTATCGGCCATGTTGTATTTTTTATGATTACTATGATTGGTTTGCCAGTTGATTTTTTAAACAAGATTCCTCACACGTCACAAATCTGTATAGCCTTTTCCAGCGAAGCGAGCCGAGCCTCATTGGTATCTCTTGCCGGTATGAACTCCTGCGCTACATATCCCTTGAAGCCGGTCTCTACTATGGCTTTCATAATGGCGGGATAATACAATTCCTGCGTATCGTCTATTTCATTCCTGCCCGGCACACCACCGGTATGGTAGTGGGCTATGTACTGGTGATTATCACGAATGGTGCGGATCACATCACCTTCATCAATCTGCATATGGTAGATGTCGTACAACAGGCGGAAGTTGTCAGAGCCCACTCTTTTTACCAGTTCCACGCCCCAGGCGGTTTTGTCGCACTGGTAATCTTTGTGGTTTACCTTGCTGTTCAGCAATTCCATGATGATCATCACGCCGTGCTTTTCGGCCAGCGACATGATCTGCTTCAATCCTTCAGCACAGTTTTTCCAGCCGGTTTCATCATCAATGCCGCGGCGGTTGCCACTGAAGCAGATGAGGTTTTTATATCCAGCCCTGGCCACGAGCGGAATCATTTCGGTATAATTTTTAATCAGCTGGGGATGGAATTTCTTATCGTTCCAGCCGTCTACCAGGTTAATCTCCGCGCCATTGCACATAGATGAATCCAGGCCGTATTTTTTCAGCACGGGCCATTCTTTGGGGCCTACCAGGTCAATGGCTTTAATGCCCATTTTCTTGGCCGCTGCGCAAAACTCTTCCAGCGGAATGGAGTTGTAGCACCAGCGGCATACCGCATGGTTAATGTTTCCTTTCAATGTATAAGTAGATTTGGTTTCCTCAGGTGACGAAAAGGAGGAAAGAAGGGGCATGGTGCCTAAAGCTGCCGTACCGGCCATAAGGTTTTTGATAGCAAGCCGTCGTGACTGTTTTTTGGGCATTCTCACAGAATGTTGAGTTTGAAAATCGCATTTTATTTCCGCGGAGGTTGCCTGAACCGGGATTTGCCGGATGTAGGCATTTCCTGATTACAATATTGCCTTTATTCAGCGAAATCACGGTACAGGCAGTCCCTGCGGAGAAAGTATCGCTTCGTACTATAAAATTACTGACTATGAAAATTACGAAATACTCTCACACAAGATCAAAATGTCTAAAGTGTGAACGTTTTTCGTTTATGCACTAACAGGTGTTAACTTCTCCGGTTTCTTTCTGCCGCGCATATAGAAATACAGGACCAGGAATGCTGCGGTGAGAATGATCGGAATGATCAGCGTAGCATTGATCACCTCCGGTCCTGCTGCTGTTTTGGCGGCAGCCAGCGCATCGGCCATTTCTTTGGTGGCAGTGGGCGCGCTATAGGCAGCTATATCCGCCCCGGCGGGCAGTTTGGCCGCAATGATGTTGTCGTAGAATTTTCCCATAAACAACATATACACGGCTACGGCAAACATGCCGGCGCCACCCATCAGGTTTAGCCCTACGGCCCCCGTTTTGGGCAGATTCTCGGCAACAAATCCCAGCATGGTGGGCCAGAAATAACATACGCCCAAACCGAATATCAAAGCGCCTACATAAATCATGCTGCCGGTGCTGTGCCCCAGCATGTACAATCCAATTGACGATAATAATGCCGACAACACCAGTACTCCCGAAGGCGACAACCGGTGTACTACCGGTTCTGCCAGGCCTCTGCCAATCACCATTACACCAGTGGAAATGGTAAGGATCAAAATGGCGTTATCGGTTACGCTTTTCAACAGCACATCAATCCACTGGCCGGTAAACAGCTCTGTAATGGCCGTACCGAACATCAAAACGATCATGATCAGGAAAAGCGGGTTCAGCAGCGAACGGTACATTTCCCCGGTGCTCACACCACTCGCCACGCGCTCGGTAACGGGGAAGTGCAACCGGAAGAACATGATACCATATATAACGGTGGGTATAAGCATTAACCCTACCAGGAATTTCCAGTTGGAAAGGAATTGCGTTTGGGGAATTTTTTGTCCGAGGAAGAAAACGATCAGCGTGCCCAGCACAATACCACCGGGGAACCAGAGGTGAAAGTGGTTGAGCTTGGTCGTTTTGTTATCGGTATAAATACTTGCCACCAGCGGGTTGCAGGCCGCTTCCACGGTGCCGTTGCCCAAACCGATGAGCAGGGTGCTGATGAACAGGGCTGTAAATCCTCCGGCTGTGATGGTTAATATGATCCCTGCTGCATGAAACAAAAAGGCAAAGATCAGCAGGCGTTTCATGCCCATGATATCTACCAGCATACCGCCGATGATAACCGCCAGCGGGAATCCCCAGAATGCAGTGCTGGTAATAATGCTGGCATCTTCCTGGCTCAGGCCGAATTCATATTTCCAGGTGTCTAATAAGCCTGCCCGTATGCCAAAGGAAAGTGAAGTAACTAATAAGGCTAAACAGCTGGCCCAGAAGAGCTGGCCGCGATGAATAGTTGGTTGTTGCATGGCAAGAATGTTTTGGTTGTTGCGAAAAGGGTTGGTTTATTGATAATTTTTAAATGATTAATCGTTCCAACGTAATTTTATCAAACACTATAGTAAATTCGTTAGATTCAAACGAGCCCATAAATGTAATTTTTTTATTTTTAAAACCAACCGTTCCTTGAAAAATCACAAGCACCAGATAACAAAAAATAATAATCCGGCTTCAACTTTTTACCGTACTATCCGGTCCTTTTGAAATGGAATAAGTGTATTATTGACTCTTTTTTTGCTATTTGCTTTTTGTTCTTTGTAATTTTTTAATTCACTACATACAATGAAAAGAAAACTACGGATGGGCATGATCGGCGGCGGAAAGAACGCATTTATCGGCGCCGTTCACCGGATTGCTGCCAATATGGATGGCCTTATCGAACTTACCTGCGGCGCGCTGAGCAGCGACGCCACCAATGCAAAAGAAAGCGGACGCGCCTTATTCCTCCCCGAAGAACGGATCTATACCAGTTATGAAGAAATGATCCGCAAGGAAAGTCAGCTGCCCCCTGACGTAAGAATGGATTTTGTAAGCATTGTTACCCCCAATCACGTACATTTTCAACCAGCCATGATGGCGCTGGAGCATGGCTTTCACGTGATGCTCGACAAGCCCATGACCTTTACGCTGGACGAAGCAAAACAGTTGCAGCAAAAAGTAAAGGAAACCGGCCTGGTGTTTGGCCTTACACATACCTATTCGGGTTATCCCATGGTAAAGCAGGCGCGCCAGATGGTGAAGGATGGTGTGTTTGGAAAGATCCGAAAAATTTATGTTGAGTACCCGCAGGGATGGCTCAGCACCCTGTCGGAAAAAGATGGCAACAAACAGGCCAGCTGGCGTACCGATCCCAAACGCAGCGGCAAAAGCGGCTGTATGGGCGATATCGGCACCCATGCCGCACACCTGGCAGAATATATTTCCGGGTTAAAGATCACCAGGCTTTGCGCCGACCTGAACATCATGGTGGAAGGCCGCGCACTGGACGACGATGGCAATGTGTTGTTGCGATTCGACAACGGCGCCAACGGTGTGCTGATGGCTTCGCAGGTAGCCGCCGGCGAAGAAAACGCGCTCAAAATTCGTGTATATGGCGAACGTGGTGGCATTGAATGGGCACAGATGGAACCCAATACGCTTATTGTAAAATGGCTCGATAAGCCTACACAACTTCTGCGTCCCGGCGTAGGTTATAAAGAACCGCTTTCATCTTTCGCTACGCACAATACCCGCACTCCGGGCGGGCACCCCGAAGGATACCTCGAAGCCTTCGGTAATATCTATCGCAATTTTGCACTGACCGTTGCCGCAAAGATCGAAGGCAGAACGCCCACACCCGAAATGCTCGATTTCCCGGGCGTTGACGATGGCGTGCGCGGCATGGCATTTATCGACAATGTAGTTGCCTCCAGCGCATCCGATAAAAAGTGGACCGATTTTATAGTTTAAAACCGCCGGCACAGGCGCTGCCGCGAACAATGGGCGCCTTTGCTTTCAAACCTTATAACATCATATGAAAACAATAAAAGGACCCGGTATATTCCTGGCACAGTTCATGGGCAATACAGCGCCCTTCAATTCTCTTAAATCCATCTGCCAGTGGGCGAAAAGTCTCGGCTATGTGGGCGTACAGATTCCTACCTGGGACAGCCGCTGCATCGATCTGCAAAAAGCAGCCGAAAGCAAGACCTATGCCGATGAAATCAAAGGCATCGTGCATGAATGCGGATTGCAGATCACCGAATTGTCTACGCACCTGCAGGGACAGTTGGTGGCCGTACACCCGGCGTATGATACCCTGTTTGATGGATTTGCGCCCGAAAGCCTGCGCAATAATCCCAAAGCACGCACCGAGTGGGCTGTGCAACAATTGAAATATGCAGCCAAAGCATCCCAAAACCTCGGGTTGAACGCGCATGCTACCTTCAGCGGCGCTTTGTTGTGGCCCACGGTATATCCCTGGCCGCAACGCCCGGCAGGATTGGTGGAAACGGGCTTTAAGGAACTGGCCAACCGCTGGCTCCCCATTCTGAATTATTTTGATGAATGTGGCGTGGACCTTTGTTATGAAATTCATCCGGGCGAAGACCTGCACGATGGTATCACGTATGAAATGTTCCTGAAGCATACCAACAACCATCCCCGCGCCTGCCTGCTGTACGATCCTTCGCACTTCGTATTGCAATGCCTCGATTATCTTGAATACATAGATTTTTACCACGAACGCATCCGCATGTTCCATGTAAAGGACGCAGAGTTCAATCCCACCGGTAAACAGGGCGTATATGGCGGTTACCAGGGTTGGGTAGACCGTGCAGGACGTTTCCGCTCACTCGGCGATGGCCAGGTGGATTTTAAATCAATATTCAGCAAACTGGCCGCCTATGATTATGCAGGATGGGCTGTGCTGGAATGGGAGTGTTGTTTAAAACATCCCGAAGACGGAGCCGCAGAAGGAGCCGTATTTATCAAGAATCACATCATCCGCGTTACAGAAAAAGCATTTGATGATTTCGCCGGTACCGGCAGCGATGAAAATTTTAATCGCTCCGTGCTGGGTTTGAAGTAGATTGGTTTTGAAGTAACTTGCCGGACATTTGAAAACTAAAAAGCATAAGCAATGAGAAAAGTATTTGTAATGCTGGCGGTTTGCATCACTGTTTTTGCCTGTGGCGGCTCCAATGAAAACAAACCGGCAGAAGAAACAAAGACAGCTGAAACAAAGACCGCTGATCCGGACCTGGAAAAAGGACTGGAATTGATCGGTGCATCGGACTGTACCACCTGTCATAAGATCAACGAAGACAATATTGGCCCTGCTTATGATAAGGTAGCCCAGAAATATGAAGCTACACCGGCTGTGATTGACACGCTGGCCACCAAGATCATCAAGGGAGGAAGCGGTGTATGGGGCCAGGTGCCTATGACAGAGCATCCCACGCTCAGCATGGACGATGCCCGGTTGATGGTGAAGTATATTTTGTCGCTGAAGAAATAAAACCCAATTACCTCAAAACACATACAATCCATGAAGTTCCTGATTACCTTGCTGGCCGGGGCTATTATCGGCGCCTGTCAATCGTTTGAAAGCAAACCTGAATCTGAAACGCCCAAAACAGATACCATGTCAACCGCTGCCACCCCCAACACGCTCAGTGAAGAAGAAAAAGCCGAGGGATGGGAATTGTTGTTTGATGGCATTTCCAAGAAAGGATGGCATTCTTATTTGAACAGGAGCGATGGTTCTGCCTGGAAAGTAGAAAACGGCGCATTCTTTTTTGATCCCGGCCACAAAGTGGATGGAAAACCTGCAGGCCGCGGCGACCTGGTTACCGATGAAGAGTATGAAAATTTTCACCTGAAGCTGGAATGGAAAATCAGCAAGGGCGGTAACAGCGGCATCATTTTTTATGTGAAGGAAGATCCCAAATACCAGGCAACCTATGTTACCGGTCCGGAAATGCAGGTGCTGGACAACGATGCGCATGCCGATGCAAAAATCCACAAACACCGCGCCGGCGATCTGTATGATCTCATTGCCGCCGAACCGGAAACAGTAAAACCTGTTGGCGAATGGAATAAAGTAGAGATCATCAGCAAAAACGGCAACCTTGAATTTCATCTCAACGGCGTAAAAGTGGTTAGTACCACCATGTGGGATGAAAACTGGAAGCAAATGATCGCCAACAGCAAATTCAAAGGCTGGGCAGATTTCGGTGTGTTCAAAAAAGGGAGGATAGCCTTACAGGATCACGGCGACCCGGTATGGTACAGGAATATCAAGATCAAAAAACTGAAATAATAACAGTACAAATAACTTGAAAGCCGGGGAAGAAAACCCCGGCTTTTTATATATAGTTTCTTACACGGTTGGCAGTTTCCACCCATTGTGGTAGTCCTTCATCAAATATTCTTTATTTACCGCTTCATCAGTAAACTTACCTTTATCCTTATCCCAAACCAGTTTCTTACCGGTACGATAGGCAATATTGCCCATCTGCGCCACAGTAGCTACATGCGAGCCTGCCTGTATGGAACAGGCCAGGTTTTCCATCCTGCGCGATTTCACTACATCAATAAAATTGTTCCAGTGCGCCTGTAAACCGTTTTCGGATGGTTTGGTAAAGGGCTTGCTTACCTTATTCTTGCTGTTCTTTTCTTCTATTACTTCCCATCCGCCGCGATACAGTACCAGCGTGGCGTTGTTGCCAATGAACGCAATGCCATGGTCTTTTCCATACGACCCGTTGTCTATACCCATGGCAGAATCCCATACCAGGTTAAACCCATCAAATTCATATAAGGTGGTCAGCGTGTCGGGTGTTTCCTGGGCCAGGTCGGGGTAGGCAAACCTGCCGCCCAGTGCGGCAATGGATTTGGGCACATCGGCTTTCATACCCAGCAGTCCATAGTCCAGCAGGTGCACGCCCCAGTCTGTCATAAGGCCGCCGGCATAGTCCCAGAACCAGCGGAAATGAAAATGAAAGCGGCTGGCGTTGAAGGGCCGCTTGGGAGCCGGCCCCAGCCATAGCGCATAGTCAACACCGGGAGGTGGGGCCGAATCGGGCACAACCGGTTCAGGACGCATCCAACCCTGGTAGCACCATACTTTTACGGTGCGGATCATGCCCAGTTGACCGCTGTGCACAAACTCGATGGCGTCTTTGAAATGCTGCTGACTGCGCTGCCACTGACCTGCCTGTACTACCTTGTTGTACCGTTGCTGGGCGGCCATCATGGCGCGACATTCACCGATGCTGTTGCCCACAGGTTTCTCCACATACACATCCTTTCCTGCCTGGCAGGCCTCGATCATTTGCAGCGCATGCCAGTGATCGGGTGTGCCGATGATAACAATATCAATATCCTGCTGCTCTAACAGTTTACGGTAATCCTTATACGTTTTCACTTTGGAAACATCTCCGGTAAGTTTGGCCAGGTCGGCTTTGCGCTGGTCCAGTACCGATTGGTCTACATCGCACAATGCTACCACGTTTACGCCGGGCACTTTCAGTGCGGCCGTAAGGTTCGACCAGCCCATTCCCTTGATGCCGATGGCGCCAATGTTTAACTGGTCACTGGGAGCAATGCGATTCCGGAAAATGGCAAACGTTTCGTTGTCCAGCGCAGACAATACGGTACCTCCTGCCAGCAGGAGCGCACTGTCGCGGATGAATTTGCGGCGTGACATAGGTTGTTATTTACTTATACTATCAGTAATGGTTATGCCGTTGCAGGAGGTGCAACAGCTTATGAAATTACTAAAAATAGCAAGCGAGTGTGCTGATGTAAAAAGCTTATTGGTTTCCGCAAAAAAAGTATCAATGGGGGGAGACTGCCCTTACCAGGGGCAGCAATCGTAATAAATGTATTTTAAACACTTATAATGAAGGCGTTGCGATGGCCTTACTCCACTTCTTCCATTTGCCGTACCAGTTCTTTTAATTTCTGTATATGCTGGCCATACATGCGGTCGATGGCCCAGCGTACCAGGAAGTAGGCGCCAATGCTGATCATTACCCCTAGTACCACGAAAGTGATGAAGAAACGTTGGTTGGGCAATTGTTCGCTGATCTGGATTGCCACATCGCCGGCCCCGCCGAAGAAGTCGAGGGGTTTGGCATGGCTGTTTTCCGGTGTTTTGAAGAATACAATTAATCCGGCAGCAAAATAGGCGGCCGGGGTGAGCAGGATGGTGCTTACAAAATAGAAGTTCACATATTTCTCCAGCGTGCTCAGTTGCCTGCGCAGGTTCGATCGCACTTCACAGGCAACGCACTGCATTTCATTGAGCAGTTTGCGTTTGCGGAGGTAATAGAATAATGCAAAGGCCCCTATCAGGAAAAGCAACAAGGCCACTTCCCAGTAGCGTCCCTGCCAGCTAAAAATGTAATACCAGATGGCCAGCGAATAGCATACTACCAATCCGCCCATTTCCCAGTACAGGTTGCGTTTCATTTTGGCTACCGGGCTGCGGGAGCGCTTGTGCAACATGGACAAAATCTCTTCATTACCACCTGGTCGCAGGTCGTCCTCGTCAAGCTCCTTCCAGATATCTTTGAGGCTATCCAACTCCATGTTCTACTGATTTAGTAAGTTTCCGTAACTTTTCTTTAATGCGGTTCATTTTCACCCGCAGGTTGTTCTGGTTGATACCCAAAATGTCTTCCATTTCATCGTAGCTCCTGTCTTCGAGATACAGCATCACAATAGCCCTTTCAATTTCTGTAAGCTGGGCAATGGCGCGGTGCATGAGCTGTATTTTTTCTTCCTTGTCTTTGCTATACTGAATGTCCTGTAAGTCGGTTGGCAGTTTTTCGGATGTAACAGTTTTGATCCTTCTCTTTTGCTTGCGCAGGTCTGAAATAGCAGTATTCAATGCAATCCGGTACAACCAGGTGCTGAATTTCGATTCGCCACGAAACCGGGGATAAGCCCCCCATAACTGTATCACAATTTCCTGGAACAGGTCCTGTTTGTCGTGCTCCGTGGTGCAATACAGATTACAGACCTTATACAACATGGCCTTATGCTGCGTTACCAAAGCAATAAACTCTTCCTGGTTAAGGTTCGTCTGCAATTAGGTGGTTTTAGCGAAAAGATACAAAGTTGGTCGATATGTTGCATGATTTGTTACAACAGGGCTGTTAAGGTTGTTTCCCTGGCCGGCCGGCTTTGCGTAAAGCCGGGACATTCCATGTTTTGGAAGGAACCCTGACTTGTTTTGGCTCTTACTCATGCATCAATACCGCCGCCAGCTCATTTCCGTCAGCCGGAAGCTTCCAAATACGGAATATTTGTTCTAATTTTCGGTCTCGTTTCTCCTACCGCATTTTTTTCCACTATCCTCCCCGATGTTCCAGAAAAGCTGAAAAACACTGTTTTCTCAGTTAACGCTTAAATGTGCTTACCATGAAAAGGCTTCCTGGCCTCGTCCTGATTTTAGCCTTGTACACTACCCCTGCGTGGTGTCAGAACTGGCAATTGGAATTTCTTACCGGTATTGCCGGCTATAATGGCGATTTGACCACCGGCGCCATCACTCCCCAAAACATCCGGCCGGTGGTGAATGCCAATATCAAGTACCGCATCAACGATTACCTGAGGGTGCGGGCGGGCGTAGCCTGGGGTTGGCTGGCTGCCGACGATAAATATACCGGCGACTCCCTGTTGATTATGCGCAACCTCAGTTTCCGCACCTCCGTTCTCGAAGCCAGTCTTTGCCTGGAGGCAGCCTTGTTGGACCCCAATGAGTTCGATGCCTATCCCTACGTTTTCGCCGGCGTGGGCGGGTTCCGCTACAAACCCTGGGCCTACGATTATGACCACAATAAGGTATTCCTGCGCCCGCTGCGTACAGAAGGGCAGGGATTGCCGGAATACCCGGACAGAAAGGAATATTCCCTCACGCAATTCTGTATTCCTTTCGGCGGCGGCATTTCCTTTAAACTGAATGCACGCCTGAACCTGGCAGTGGAAGCCGGTTTCCGTAAATTGTTTACCGATCATCTGGACGATGTAAGCAATACTTACGTTGATGGCCACCTGCTAAAAGAGACTGTAGGACCGAAATCGGCTGAAATGGCTTACCGGGGTGGAGAAGTAGGCGGTACATACGACCCTTTCCCGCCCTACGGTACACCACGTGGCAACCCGAATAAAAACGACTGGTATTATTTTGGCGGCGTAAAGCTCACCTTTAACCTGGGCAAGATTACCGAAGAAGAAAAATCTGAAAAAAAGAAAAAACGGGAGTTTCGTCCGGAAGTGCCGAAAGATAACAGAGGCCGCTACCCGGTTTCTTTATAAATCATTTTTGTTCGGAAGTAGCAGTGTTTGATTGCGAATTACCGGATGCTGCCTGCTGTACGAACTCATGGTTATTGGATGAATGAAAAGCCAATCATGGCCGCCACCTGTAAGGTGCTTGTCCGGCGCCGGGTGTTCGAAGTTATAACCAGCCATTGGTTCAAACCAGCGAACTAACGGAAATCATTAAATGCCTGGTTTCTGTTTTGAACCGGCAGGTTTCGCCATTTCACCCATTATTCTCCCGTTTTGAATGCCGATATACGCAGTTGTTCAAAGTTGATCACTGTAACGTTAACCAGTCCCTTTTTCCCTGCATAGTCTGCTGCCGAACTGCACACATAATCTTCGGGCCTTGTAACGATTTTATCACGCACCGGGTTTTCATGCACGTACAGGATGCGCTCCTGCAGGCGGTATACCTGCTTGAAGTCAATCAATACCGGGTTGCAGCAATTTTGCCATACCTGGAATTTTTCAATCCGCTTCAAACTCTGACTAAACAATTCAAAGCGCTGCAGCATCCACTCCCGCCGCAGTTCCGGCTCCAGGTCAATGGCTTCCAGTATTTCTTTGGTGGTATGTTTTTTAAAATCGCGTTCCAGCAGCGAGAGGCTGGTGCTGGATTTACAGTTGGCCACCAGGTGGAGGTGGTTAGTCATAAGGCACCAGGCATACACGATCAATCCCTTCTCCTCAATGTAGCGGTTCAATGCATCGATAATGATCTGCTTGTACACCGGGCGAATGAACACGTCTATCCAGTCAACAGTATTAAAAGTAAGATATGAACAAGTCTTTTGCAGCGGGGCTTCTTTTTTACCATTTTGCATACACAGATGTTTAACAATTCTCAACAATTCCTGTATATACGCTACAAAAAAGGTGCTGTACAAATAAGAGGGCCGGTAAAGAAGTGCGCGCCCGGCCTGCATTTAACGGGTAGTAGTGAAAAATGTAATTTACTAAAACTTGCACATAGAAGCGCCCCGCGGGACAATCATTTTTGTGTCAAAACCATTGCGGGGGGAAAACCTTCACGGGAGCCGCTACGCTGCACTACAGCAACACAAGTGGGAAGTATTCTCCACATCACACACCAGTAGGATACTGCGCCTGGCTTCGCCCTCCAATTCACATTTTTATGTGATTGCCGGCCCTTGCGTAAATAGGTATGTTTGCCGGCTGCAAACAATTACCCGTTAACAAGCTAACATCAATTTTATATGAAAATACTCGGATGGATGCTGCTGGCTGGCGTACTTACAGCCGCTTCTGTGGTTAATATTTTTGATGAACTATCCTTTTCGCAGGACGATGCCAAAGCTCAACTCGTGGAAACCTTTGGCCGGGGTTATCTCAGCCCGCACTACGATGTGGTAAAAAAGGCCCGTTCGCTTCCTGAACCTGCCCGGGTAGAAGGCGCACGGCAGTTGGTACGCTTTGCCCGCGAATACACCCAAACGGCCGCCTTCAAAAAAGAATACAAAAACTGGCGCGACCAACAACTCGGCTACAAACAAAAGAAAAAACTGGGCATTCCCAATCCCATGAAAATGATTGATAAGGCCATCGATAAACAACTCAACAAAGGCGACGATGAAAAAAAGTACCCGGCAGACGCCAACGAACTGATCAAAAAACGACTGCAGGAATTTCTCACTTTGTCTGCCAGTGTGGATTTTGAAGCGGAAGTAAGTGGTGGCCGGTTTGTAAATCCCGAATACGAAGCAAAAAGCAGGGAATGGAAAATGTGTTACCGCGCCGGCAAAGCGGTAATCATGGCCGCCCGTGAAGAAGTGGAATTGTGGCTGAAAGAACTGGAATAGTTATTCCTGCTGCTGCCTGCAAAGTTTCACCCGCTGATGGGGATAGGCGCTGCAATACAGGTAATGGCTGGCATCTGCCACCAGCCTGGCTTTTACCGGAATCTGCAACAACTCCATTCGCTGGACCTCCAGCGAATTTTCTTGTACTATACGCGGATTATTGCCGAATTGCCAGAAGTGCCGGTCTGAATTGTCCTGGTAACGATTGGAATAGAAATTAAACAGCCTGTTGAGCCACTCCTTGCGATCCTCTTTCGCGTTGGTGCTTACAGCCCTGAATAGTTGCTGGCCGGTTATTCTTTTAAAGTCGCGCAGCAAACGGGAAATATTCCCCTTTCCGGTCCCGGCCATAAGATAGAGACGGCTCGGCATCAGCACATATTCGTATACCAACAGGTGCTTCTGTTCAATAAAGTAGTTGAGGTTGTCTACAATGATATCACAATATACATACCGGGTAAACACATCAATATTGCCGGCCACCGATAACGTAACTATATGGATCTGCCCGGGAGAAGAATTGTCAGTTTCGGTCATGCATAAAAGGTAGGAGTTTTTTGCAAGCCGCCATCATATACTTTGCAAGAACTACAAACAAAAGCAGTTTACGGGTAAGTATTTTCTTTTAGCGCTGGAAATTGTTGAGTGTGGTCAAGAGAAACGGATTCCTGCTTCTGACTTTTACAGGCATATCGTAAAGCCGGTTGCAGGAAAAATTGATGATGATGGCATTAGTCGATTTCCTGTTGCAGCAACAGGGCGGCACAGGCACTGGCCAGCAGGAAACGTTCCCCAGGATCGGTTTTTCCCATGAACACCATTCCATTGTTCATCATGGAAACGGCCGCAACCGGTTTGCCGGCAGGGTCATAAAATTCAAAACCAACAGATCCTCCCAGTATGGTACCCACTTTACCATTCTTTTCTAAGTTGATGACTGGTACAATGGTGTAGTATTTGTCTTTCGATTGCGCCAGCAAACCTTTGTACGTACGCCGCTCTGCCTGCACTGCCTGGTTATCGATCACCATTTGCCAGGGCTGCTCGCCCGCAGCAGCGTATATCTGCACATAAAATTTACTTGCAGAATTGCCGCCCTTCCCAGCAGGTCCAGGGCAATATTGAAGATAATGTTGGGGTTGCCGGTATGAATACCCGGCCAATGGCCATACTTATACGCAAATACGACCGATTTGTGTGCACCTGCAAGATAACAGTAGCTACAGGTCCGCCACAATAGCATATCCATGTGAAGATGTCATCGGCGTTATCTCCTGATGATCCGTATGCCCGGCCCGCCCGGTGCGTTGTTCAGGCCTGTTTTAGTTAAACTATAAGTGAAGCTTAACAGGAAGAATTGCCGCAGTGTGACCATACGCGTATCTTCTATATAGTTTTGACTGGCGTTACGGCTTACGTTAATGTTCCGGTTCAGCAGGTCGTACGCCGCGAGTTTCAGTTCACCACGATTGTACCGCAGCATCATCTTACTGATTGACGCATTCCATAACGGCACTTTTGTATTGAAATCATCGGCCCGCCGGCTGTTGATGGTATAGATAAAATCGGTGCTGAAGAAGAAATTGGCGGGCAATTGCCAATCCAGTTCCGTTCCATATTGTTGGGTAAAGTACCGGGTATTCAGCGATGCCTGCAAGGAGTATTTCGTTTCGTAATAGTGGAAGCTGCTGGTAAACGATACATTGAATTTGTCGGTGGGCGATAAGTCCAACCGTAAATCGGGGCCCAGGCGCAGGGTGTTGATGTTGTTGCCCAGGCCATTGATGAACTGTTTCCCTTCGTTATATCCGCCGTTCAGGCCAATATTGATACTGCCCTTCAGGAACCTGACCGGCAGACCGAGGGAGATATCCCCGGTGAGGTCAATAACGCCATCAACATTTTCGGGCCGGGTGGTTTTAATACCGAACGCATCGATGGTATCGTAATTCACAATCTTGTTGTTGGTGTGCCTGAAGGTGATAAAGGCAAACAGGTTTTTGTTCCTGAACGGGTTTACCGACATAAAGTTCAGTTGGGCGCTGTGCAAATACTCCTGTTTCAGGTCAGGATTGCCTGCACGGATATTCAGCGGATCGCTGATATCGGGCACCGGTTGCAGTTGCGATACGGTAGGCTGATTGGTGCTCGCTGTATAATTCAGGGTAAGCGTTTTGTACCGGGTGAACTTGTACTCCACTCTTGCGTTCGGCAACAGGTTGGTAAATGTTTTGGCAATGATGGAATCCTTGTTTCCGGCTATGATTTTGCCTTCCAGCGCTGCTTCCTGCCAGTTCGCACCGGCAATAAAGGTGAGTTTTTTCCATTGCGTCAACAGCCGTACGCCAGCCGTAGTATAACCATATTCGTTTTGAAAATCATTGGTTAGCTGTTCGTTCAGCTGATCATATTTACCGCTTAGTTTGTTATAATTCCACGTGGTTTTTTGCGAGGAGCTGATGCTGTTGCTTTTTGCTACGCTCAATTCCAGTAATGATTTTTTGAAAAGCGGTTCCGTGTAGGCCAACCGCGCCTGGTAGCTCTTGAAATCTGCTTCTGTGGCGTATACCTGGTTAATGGAATCATTGCGGGTGAGGTTGCCATGCGGGTCGTAAAACCGGTTTACCGATAGCAGGCTGCCATCGCCGCTGTTGGCGTTCAGGCTGGTGTTGAGCGCAAGGGAAATGGTGCGACCCTTTTGCCTGAATTTTTTGCGAAATAAAAACTCATTGGAAAAATTGTACCCTTCATTGTCCGAGGTACTGTTGCTGAACCCTTCGCTGCCCATATGACCGTCCAGTGAAAATGTTTCATATTCACTCAAACTTTTATTGCGCGATTGCTGGTAGCCAAATGACGGCTTTATTTTAATGGAATGAAAGGAATCGAGAATAATGTCGGCGCCGAGGTTCAGGCGGTGACTGTTATTGATGTTGTCGCTGGTTGATTGTTGATGGTACAACCAGGAGGTGTCGGGTAAGAAATACTGCCGTTGTACCTGGCTTTCGATTTTGGGGTTATAGTGGTTATAGAAATAGTTGCTGGTGAAATCTGTTTTGTTGCCAATGATGTTATTGTAGTTTAGCCCTCCTCCCCAGATGGTGCGAATGCTGTTGTTGTTATTGTTGAAGCCTGCCGGCATTTCATTGCTGTTAATATTGATAGAAAAAGCTCCACCGCCCGACCGCATCCTGCTCAGCTGTCCGGTAAAATTGAGCATATCCATAAAAGAAAATCCTTCGGCATTGGTATTGTTGGCCATACCGATTGCCGAAAACTGACGTGCACCCTTAAATGAATTTACATTAAACCGCCCTTCAAACCGGTCGTCGGTGCCGCCGCCGGCCATTACTTTCCCGAACATCCCTTTCTTTTTGTCCTGCTTCAGTTTGAGATTGATGGTCTTTTCCGAATTGCCATCGTCAAAACCTGTTAATTGCGCCTGGTCGCTTGCCCGGTCGTATACCTGTACTTTGTCTACCGCATCGGCAGGCAGGTTTTTGGTGGCAATTTTGGGATCGGAACCGAAAAATTCCTTGCCGTCTACCAATACGCGTTTCACCTCCTGGCCCTGCGCTTTGATGGTGCCGTCTTTTTCCACCTTCACCCCGGGCAGTTTTTTCAGTAATTGCTCTACGTTGCTGTTTGGTGGGGTTTTAAAGGACCCGGCATTGTATTGTACGGTATCGCCTATCAGTGTTACCGGAGGAGCTTCTGCTGTTACTACTACTTCATCCAGCATCCGGCTTTTATCGTGCATGATGATGTTGCCCAGGTCTACCTGCCTGTGGGCGGCATCAATAGTGAAGAATTTGTTGGTACCATGGTAGTTTACATGGGTCACCAGCAGGCGGTAATCCCCGTCAGCCAGACCGGTAAGCTCAAAATAACCTTTGGCATCTGTCATGGTAAACCTTACCAGCGAACTGTCTTTTTTCTGCAAGAGGGTGATGGTGGCAGCAGCCACAGGTAGTTGCGCCACGGTATCTTTCAACACACCCTTTACAGCACCTTTTTGCGCCACTGTAGTGAACCCGATCGTTTGTACAGCAAGCAGCAGGAGGTACAATTTTTTCATACCGGTCTTTTTCGTGTTTGTTGTTTATTGAACTACGAAAATATTCCTACGTGGTATGAAAACAGGTTAACCAGTCTTGCTTTAATGTTAATAAAGGTTAAAGCGAGGCGGCAATACCGGAAGGCGGGTGCCAGGCGCGCTGCTGACTTGCAGGCTTCAGGGACTATTGCTGTTCCGCTACCGGTCGCAGTGCCAACTGCTTGTGAACGTGGCAGCATCACTTGAGAGACCATTACTGTTCTGCTACCAGTCCAGGTTCCAACCCTCCTGTGCACGTAGCCACATCACTTGAGAGGCCATTACTGTTCCGCTACCGATCGAAGTGCCAACTGCCTGTGAACGTGTGGCAGCATCACTTGAGGGACCATTACTGTTCTGCTACCAGGTCGGTCTGTCCGTCTTGTTCATAAACAAGCAATGAAATTTTCCAGGAGGAGGATTCCTGCGAGAGGATGAGTTCCACTTTCAGCTTGCGCATATGTGAAGTAGCGGGCAGCACCTGGAAGGCAATAGAGGTGCTTTTTTTGTCATTATCGGGAATTTCGTATTTGCCATTGAGAATTACCGGCTTTTCGCCCTGCACTTTGATAATGGTATTGTGGATCTGGTTGTACAGTTCTTTATATTTCTCCGAAGCAGTTTCAAAGTCAGTGGTCTGGTATAACTCGCTCTTCCAGGCAAAGACGTCTTTTTTTACACCATCTTCGGAAATCACGCAGGCAATAGCGCCGGGTATCTGTACTTTGGATTGATAATCTGCGCCAACAGCATATTCTGTTATTCTGTCGCCTTTGATATTGCGAAAATGGTTTGGGAAGTCGGCAATTACTTGCTGCAGGGCAGTACTGGTTTGGTTACTGAATACGCCCTGAGCAGCACCATGCAGGGTGATGCAGAAAAACAGCAACAGTTGAGTTACGTTTTTCATAAAAAGGGGATTTTTGGAAAAATATCAAAAACTCCCCGCTCTTGAAATAGGAAAAATACGATAAGGCGCCCTGCACAATAATAAGAAGCCGCAGTCGTTATACCATTTGGTCTCTTTATTCACCTTCAACACAATTCAATATCAATGAAAAAGAATAACATGTATTACGACACCAGCCTTACGCGCATTAATAAGGATATTTATCGGCCTTCATCCAATATGGCTCGTTTTGTAAAAAGCGTGTTAACAGTTTTGCTCATTGGCCGTTCTCCCATCGGACAGGCCAGCTATTCCCGTAAACGGTATTAATAACATCATTTATAAACGCATGAACGTTTAGCACTTACCTCTGAAACCACATTAGTATGTGCTGGTCCCGTCGAAAGACGGGACTTTTTTTTGTAGGCCAGAAGTGTTAAGTGAGCGTACCCGGTGCACAACACTTTTTACAGCGCTGCCATTTGCTGCACATCCCTGATGCTTCCTGCATCAATTGATCCCGCTGCGCTGCATCTGCCTTTGAATACTTCTCGGCAAATTGGGCATATTCCTGCGCTGTCCTTCGGGGTTGCCAACACGATTGAGATTGTAGGTGAAGGTGAGCATGAAATAACGTTGCAGCACAACCGTACGGGTATCCAGTATGTAGTTGGCAGTGGCCATCCTGTTAATGCTCTGATTCTGGTTCAGGATGTCGTTAACAGCAAATTTAATTTCCCCGCTCTTGTTCTTGAATACCTGCAATGCCAGGCTGCTGTTCCATAAAGGAATATTCTGGTTGAACCCGTCGGAACGACCGGTGTTGATCAAATAATCAAAATCGGTAGACAAGATGAGGTTTTTGAGGAAGGTAACAGAAATATCGGCTGAATACGTTTGTGTGTAATACTTCTGGTCCTGCGTACCGGCGTTCTCGATGCTGTAGTCTACATTGTTGTAGGTAAGACTGGCATTCAGGCCCAGGTTTACTTTTTCCTCGAAGTCAAGGTTCACACCTGCCGATTGGGTAACGGAGAAATTGCTGGTAACATTTTCCTGTTTGTACACCAGGCTTACATCGCGGTTGTAGTTGATGTTATTGCTAAGATTGATATTGCTGCCTTTCATTTTGCCACGCAACGGGAAACCCACTGAAATGGAGGAACCAATATTATAGGAACCGTTCATGTTCACCGGCCTGATCAGCTGTACACCCTTGCCGGCCGAATCGATACTGTTGATAATCCGGTTGCTGGTATTGCCGAAATTAACATTGGCGCTCAGGTACCTGAATGTAACAGGATCGAAGGAGTTGTAATTCACGTTCACATTGTTGTTGAACTCCTGTTTCAGTGAAGGATTACCGGTAACCACCCGCAGCGGATCGCTCACGTCCGGCACATCCTGCAATTGCGTTATGTTGGGCTGATTGGTACGGCCGCGATAAGCAATGCGCAGGTTTTTGGTCCTGCTGAATGCATAATTGAAATTGGCCGTTGGGAAGAAATTGGTAAACCGCTGCGATATGGTAGTATCTGTGGCGGTAAGCGCGCGCACGCTGCGGCTGGACAGTTCAGAATTTTCAATGGCGCCGCCCAACTGAAAACTGTAATTATTGGTTTGCACGCGGAAGTTAGCGCCCGCACGATGTGCTATAAAATCATTTTCAAAATAGTTGGTTTGCGCCAGGTTCACCTGGTCATATTCCTTGGTGGCGCTGTTATAGTCCATCGCCTTACGGTCTGATGTATTGTGCCGATTGGTATAGGCGTAGTTAAATTCCAGCAATTTGTTGTTGCCGATCGGCTCTGTATACGAAGCACTGATGACGTTGCTGTTGCTCCTCGTTTTTTGTGTGCTGCGCAGGTTTTGAATCACTTCACTGCTGTTGCCGAGGGCATCGTAAAATACATAAGGCGAATAGTTGGTGCCGGTGCCATCACTATTGTTAATGCTGTTCTGCCAGCCAACGGTAAGCGTTCTGCCGATCTTTCCAAACCGGCGACGGTACAACAGGTTGTTATTGAAATTCAGCCCGTCTCTTTCATTGGTGTTCAGGGTAGAACCTTGTATAGCACGGTATTTAAAGCCTCCCTTTTCACTGTCGGTAAACGAGGAATCGAAGCTTTCACTTTCCGAGCGCTGTACCACCAGGGTGGGTGTGTACAACAGGGAGTTCATACTGTCTATATAAAATTCCATGCGCAGGTTAAACCGGTGATTTTGGTTCCTGTGGAAAGAATACCCCCGTTCGTTGGCCGTGGAAGTAGAGTCGTTGGGGAAAAGGTTGGTGCGTACACTTTCCTGGGCAGTATTGTTGTCGGTATTGCTGAAGAAGTAACTACCGGTTACATCGATCTTGCTTCCCCATTTATCGGTATAGTTCAATCCTGCGGAAGACGACTTGTTGATGCCGCCACCCCCACGACCAAAGCCGCCAAATCCACCTCCGCCACCACGGAATCCGCCTCCGCCGAATCCACCACGGCCACCACCACCGAAACCTCCAAATCCACCTCCGCCAAAACCTCCGCCTCCAAAGCCGCCACCGCCACGGCTGCCGAAGCCACCCATGCCACCTACTATATCATTGAAAGAGAAGGATTGCCGGTTGATATTGTTGGAGCCCGCCAGCAGTGATATGCGCCGGTCGCCATTGAAGCGGTTCAACATCAGGCTGGTTTCATAGCGGTCGTCGCTGCCATAACCAGCCACCAACCTTCCAAAATATCCTTTGCGCATATTTTTCTTAAGGCGGATATTGATGGTTTTGGAGCGGCTGCCATCGTCAATACGCGTAAACTTGGCCTGGTCGCTCATGTCGTCAAACACCTGCACCGATTCAATCATTTCTGCCGTGATGTTCCGGGTGGCCAGTTTGGGGTCGCTGCCAAAAAATTCCTTTCCGTCTACATATACCTTTTGTACATCTTCGCCCTGTGCTTTTACATTTCCATCCTTGTCAACCTGCAAACCGGGAATTTTTTTCAACAGGTCTTCGGCAGTAGCATTCGGTTTTGTTTTGAAAGCGTCTGCCCTGAACTCAACCGTGTCTTTTTTTATGATGATGGGCGGCGCTTCCACCACCACCTGTTCCAGTGTGGTACTGCGCTTTTCCATGTGCACGATGCCCAGGTTAATGACAGGCGTGTCGGCCGAAATGGAAAAGTATTTGTTAAAAGGCATATATCCCTGGTAGGTAATCATCAGCCGATAGGCTCCTGCTTCCAGGTTCTTAATTTCAAATTCGCCTTTGGCGTTGGCTATAGTGAAGGATACTACCGAAGAATCCGTTGGATTAAGTACAGTTACCGTAGCTTCTGAAAGCGTTTCTTTATACAGTGTATCAACCAATTGTCCTTTAACGCTGCCCGATACTTTTTTCTGCGCAAGGGCCGGTACGGTAAGGCATACCGTTAACACTATAAAAGTCAATATTTTTGACATAGAACGGGTATAAATAATTTCAATATTAAACTTTTAGACGATGGGGTAGGTTTAAACTTGTGGAGAAGTTTTTTTGGTTTGAATGGATAATTCATGACAAGTTACAGGCTGCAGACGGTCTGCCTCTGCAACCCCCAACTTTTTATCTTCCTTAACTAAACAGGTATTCCACATCTTCGCGGCTGAGCGATTTCACAAAGCCTTCATCATCGGTAATGAGGTCTTTTGCCAGCAGGCGTTTCTTTTCCTGTAACTGAAGGATTTTGTCTTCAATGGTGTCTTTACAAATCATGCGGTAAGCAAAGATGTTTTTCGTTTGTCCTATACGGTGAGTACGGTCAATTGCCTGCTGCTCTACAGCAGGGTTCCACCACGGGTCTACAATGTACACATAGTCGGCAGCCGTAAGGTTCAAACCCACACCGCCCGCTTTCAGCGAAATCAGGAATACACGGCAATTCTCATCGTTCTGAAAACGCTGAATGGCGCGCTCTCTTTCCACCGCAGTGGTACTGCCATCAAAATATTCAAAGTCTACATCGAGACTTCTCAGTTTCTCCTTGATCAATGCCAGCATTCCCAGGAACTGGGAAAATACCAATGCCTTATGGTTACTGATGTTTTCGGTAATCTCGCGGCCCAGTTCTTCCAGTTTGATGGAGTGATTGGGGTACTTGTCGGTTTCATTGAGAATGGCTGGCGAATCGCAGATCTGCCGCAGCTTCATGAGGCCCTGCAAGATCGTGAGCTGCGATTTCTGAATGCCCTGCGACTCAATTGTGCCCAGGATTTTATCGCGGAAGTCGTTGCGGTAAGCATCGTATATGCTCCGTTGTTCATCTTCCATTTCGCAGTACAAAATGGTTTCGATCTTTTCGGGCAAATCCTGCGCCACCTGCTCTTTGGTACGGCGGAGAATGAAAGGATATAACAGCTTACGCAAATGATCTTTGCGGTCTGCTTCGCCAAATTTGTCGATGGGAATGGCAAATTCCTGGCGGAAAAATTCAATGCTGCCCAGCATGCCCGGGTTCAAAAAGTTCATCTGGGCAAAAATGTCGAAGGTGTTGTTTTGCAAAGGTGTACCGCTCAGGCAAATCCTGTTCTTGGCATTCAGCAAACAGGCTGCCTTGGTGACCTTGCTCGATGGGTTTTTAATGGCCTGCGATTCGTCCAGGATCACATAATCAAAAGCAATCTCCACCAGTAATTTGATGTCGCTGCGCAAAGTGCCATAAGTGGTAATCACCACTTCGGCTTTCTCAAGTTGTTCCTTGCTGCGTCCGCGGTCGCCGCCATGATGGATGTAGTAGGTAAGTTCGGGCGTGAACTTTCTTATTTCGTTTTCCCAGTTAAACATCAGCGTGGTAGGGCATACTACCAGCGCCTGCAGTTTGCCATGGATTGATTTGTAATAATGCAGGTACGACAAGGCCTGCACGGTTTTACCCAAACCCATATCGTCGGCCAGTATCCCGCCCCATCCTATTTCCTGCAGGTAATGGAGCCAGTGGTAACCATGTTCCTGGTAGGGACGCAGTACATGCTCCAGGTGTTTGGGCACGGGAATTTCCTTGATCTTTTTAAAGTTCTTCAGCTGTTCGTATTTCTCTTCCAGTCTTAATACCAGTTCCTCTTCATTGCGGTTATCGTACAACTCATCAATTACGCTCATGTGGTACTTGGACAGGCGCAACTGGTTTTGCTTTCCTTCGCCCACGCGGAACAGCAGCGAATATTTCTTGATCCATTCTTCAGGCAAAATACCCAGTGTGCCGTCGTTGAGCTGCACAAACTGCTGCCTGTTGGCCAATGCTTTTTTTACATCAGCAATGGTAACTTTCTGATCGCCAAACACGATATCCACGCGTGCATCGAACCAGTCGGTATTGCTGCTGATATGGATTTTCGTTTGTGGCTTGGCGGTATTAAAGCGGAAATTCTTCAGTGCATCAAAACCATATACCGGCACTTTCATTTCCTTCATGGCGTCCACAAACAAAAAGAACCAGTTGTTTTTGAGCACATCATTTCCTTTCAGCGCCAGCTGTTGACCGCCTTCGGGCCTGATAAAATTGGAATGCAGCGCTTCCAGTTTGGAAATAAATTGTTGTTCTTTTGCCTTATCCCTCCGCACGATCAATACCTTGTCGCCATCGGGAATAATAAGTTCATCTTTTCCTCCCGGTTTGGTTTCAAAACCTTTATAGGCAAACAGCGGTTGAAATACGAGGTAATCGCCTTTTTCCTGCAGCACCACTCTTTTCTCCGGATCGCCATCCTTTATTTCGCTGACCAATGCAGGATCTATTTCAACCTGGTATTCTTTGGTAAGCGGCAGTATGAATTTGCGCAGCTGCTCGGGCCAGTCTGCTTTGGATATCGTGATCTTGCCCTTGCCTGCAAATTGCGAAACCAGGTTTACTTCTTCTGTTTTATCCCACAAAAACAGGTTGTCGTTATAAAAGAACAGCAGGTTACTGTTGATCCTGTTTTCGGTAATGTCTACCGGCTGCCCGTTGAGGCGTACCCGGCATTCCACTTCATAGTTATTCTTACCGGGCGATACCCTGAACAAGGGTGTTATGAAATCCGGAACAATGCCCGCTACCTGCAGGTTTTCGGTTTTGAAGTGCTTTTTATAATTAAGGAAAAATACAAACGGGTTGGCGGCAATCTCGCCAAACAATTTTTTCAGTTTGGGATGCAGGTATTCAACAATCAGCGCCCTGGTTTCTTCGGGCAATTCATCCCCTTCGTTCTGAATGATATTTTCCCAGATGCCACTGAAAGGCGAGTTGCGGTTCAGGTATTTGTTTACTTCTGCAGGCTGCATTTTACGCAATGCAGAAATGAGCTGACGGTCCTGTTCGTTGTATAATTCGAGGTTGATAAATTTGGCGAGGTCCAGCTTTTCTACTTTTCCTGTAAATGCGTTGCCTTCTTCGTTTACTTCGCCGCTCACCGCGTCGAGGATGAAGCCGGGATAGGCTTCTTCGTTAAAATTGAACACTATGCCCAGGCGTTGCGCGCTGGCGGCGGCGCCTGCAGCTTCCATGGTGTCGGTTTCCACAGGCGTTGGTGCGGCGGCCACCGGTTGCGGTTCCGGCCGGGAACGCATGCCTGTATTTTGGGGCGATACGCGTTTGATAGAAGGGTCCAATACGCGCAGAAAAGGCTTGCCGTCTTTATAGGTAAATTCAAATTTTCCTTCAAGGTTGTCTGAAAGCGAATAACCATACGCTTCGAGCAATTTGTTCTTCTCTTTATCCCAGTTGCGTATGGTATCGAAATAATGAGGCCCGTACGCGTTGAGCAGTTGCAGGAACACAATTACTTTTGGCAGGCTCAGCGGATGCTGACGGTCTTCATAATCGGCGCTGGTATCGAAGTTGCGCTCTTCGTTTTTACGCAATACCACCTTTATCGGCTTACCATCGAGATAAACGGTTGCTTTTACTACTTCATCCTGCGCATATTCTATATCTGCCCGCTGGGTGCGCAAATATTTTTCCGCTTCTGCATAGGTTTCCGGTGAACAGAGCAGGCGCAGGGTTTTCAGGTCGATAAATTTCATTTTCACCACCGTATGCCGCTGGTCGTATTCCACTTCTTCGGCCTGCAGCATGTTTTTGTCCAGCATTTCCTGCAACTGGATCAAAGAGGCCGCTTCATGACGGCAGATATCGCCCAGGTTGTACGGACAGGTACAACGTACCGATAAGGTGCGCGGGTCCTTGAACTTCTGGATGTTCACCTTGTAATAGGTGCTATAGCTATCATCCTTTACGCGGAAAACCACAGCATCTACCAACTCGTCGTAGTCTATCAGTTCTACATAACCAATGGCATGAATCTTTTTTCCACGGCGGATTACTTCATCAGTTCCATTGGTATACACATATTTAATTAAATGTGGTAAGGCCATGCTGACTTTTTTAAATAATGTCCGTTCAGCGGAAATCGCCCCCGGGCAGGCCGATCCCGATTCCCTGCTACCATTTTTTCATACCGGTGTAACCACTACAGTCCGAAAAGGGTAATCTGCAAAAGTAAGGGAAAAAAAGTGACAAAAGCGAATGGCGGAGGCCAATGAGGGCCACTACGCAAGGGAATGGGCGCGAATGCCGCCAATAGCCATGGTGTGGCACACTATATGATAGGATAATGGCAAACTATCGCTTTTTTATATTTTATTTAGGCCGCCAATGGGAAGCAATATCCATCAATTGGCTGTAAATTTTACAGAGGTTGCTCATTACGCAACCTCATTCGCGAATATTCGCGTCTATTCGCGACATTCGCGGCGATTATTCGCGACCTTCGCAAAAATTCTCTAAACAGATACGAGTAATGAAGTTATCCCTGCGTTTATTAACGGTCCTGTTATTGTTCTCTTCCACCCTGTTCAGCCAGCGATTAAACAAAGCCGACCGCAACCTTGCTGCCCGGCTCAAAACGCATGTTACCTACCTGGCCGATGACAAACTGGAAGGCAGACGGGCCGGTACCGAAGGAGAAAAAGCAGCGCGTGAATATATCAGCCAACGCTTCCGCGAAGCAGGCCTGGAGCCAAAAGGTGAAAACGGCGACTGGTATCAACCCTTCGAGATATACGATGGCAAACAGGTGAAACCTTCTACGCTATTTCTCATCAACAGTCACGACCTCAGGTTGTTCGAGGACTTTTTCCCGCTGGCCTATAGCCCCAATGCCAGCCTTGAAGCAGCCGTTTCACCGGCACTCAAGGAAAAAGATGTTCCCTGGTTTTTCGACCTGAAGGATCTATTGGATGAAAACGACGAAAACCCTCATTTCGATCTCGACGGCGCTATTAAGAGCAAGGCAAAACAGGCTGCAGAGAAAGGCGCTACAGCATTTATACTCTACAATAGTTCAGGTTACCAGGATGGTATGCGTTTTAACGGTAAAGACCGTTCGGAAACACTTACCATACCTGTATTGTACATTACAGACAGGGCGCGCAGGCAATTCCTGTCTGACGAAATGGCTACGCTCGATATCCGTATCAAGGTAGATATCGGTGAAAAAAATCGCACCGGTTATAACGTAATTGGTTATATAGACAATAAAGCGCCCAGCACGGTGATCATTGGCGCCCATTACGACCATCTCGGTTATGGAGAAGACGGCAATTCAATGCTGCGCAACGGTGAAAAACTGGTCCATAACGGGGCCGACGATAATGCCAGTGGTACCGCGGCGCTCATTGAACTGGCCCGCATCCTGAAGCAATACAAACAGAAGAACAACAATTACCTGTTTATTGCCTTTTCGGGAGAGGAACTCGGGTTGAATGGTTCTCGCTATTTCACCGAACACCCCACCGTTCCGCTGGATAAAACCAGCTATATGATCAATATGGACATGGTGGGTCGCCTGAACGACAGCAGCAAAACGCTTACAGTTGGGGGTTATGGCACATCGCCGGCGTGGGCACAAATTTTCAACTCATTCCGTAAAAACAAAAACCTGAACATCCGCCTCGATTCCAGTGGTACCGGTCCCAGCGATCATACATCCTTTTACCGCAAAGACATCCCGGTATTGTTTTTCTTTACCGGTCTGCACAGCGATTATCATCGTCCTTCGGATGATGCCGACAAGATCAATTATACCGGCCAGGTACAAATTGTACGTTTGATTGAAGAAGTGGTGAAATCAGCAGCGCCGCTGGGCAAACTGGCTTTTACCAAAACGCGCGAAGTACAAACGTCTACCACCGCACGGTTCAATGTATCGATGGGCATTATGCCCGATTATACGTATACGGGTACCGGTGTGCGCGTGGATGGCGTAAGTGATGGACGGCCCGCCCAGCAAGCAGGGCTCAAAACCGGTGATGTTATTCTGCAACTGGGCAACTATGCTACCAGTGATATGGAAGCCTATATGCAGGCGCTGGGTAAATTCAAGAAAGGAGAGAAGACGACAGTAAAATATAAAAGAGGCGACGAAGTGCTGGAAGCAGAAGTAGTATTTTAATTTGCAGCGCGTATGAAGCTCAAACTTGACCTGGACGAGCTGGCGGAAGATTTTTTCGACAATACCCGTTTGCTGGGTATCGTAGCCCCATTAAAAAGTTACCAGTTTTGCTGGCATCTGAACCAACTGCTGCATTTCGATTTCCGCATCAACAACGATCTCGAAATACAGCTTGTCAAAAAACAACGGCACTATTATTTTTCTGTCTTTGAATACCGCGAACCCACCAGCAGCCTGGTACACTATTTATACAATAACCAGTTCGACGGAGAATACCTGCTGCCCGAATTCCGCCACCTCGATTACCTCTGGCTACTCAAAGGCGATACGGTGGCCGACGATTACCTGCAACAGGTAATGAATTCCGTACGGTCGCTCAGCGTAGTGCAACTGGTTATGGAACTGACCAACGAAAAGATCCGCAATAAAGGACACCTGATCTTTTAAATGCCTGTCCAGGCGCCATATGCTACAGGCACATTACGCGCAAGGAAAGTAAGTGCGCCACCGTACCCCCATTCTTTACGTTTAACCATTTCAACCATCATGCTTATGTGGCAGGAAACCAACAATCAGCTATACCGCAAATTTGAGTTTGCTGATTTTTCAGAAGCTTTTGCATTTATGACCCGCGTGGCGCTGGAAGCGGAGAAAATGAACCATCATCCGCTATGGACCAACGTGTGGAACAAGGTGGAAATCTGGCTGTCGACCCATGATGCCGGCAATGTGGTTACGGAGAAAGACCGCAAACTGGCACAGCGTATAGATAAGCTGGTACGGTCCTGAAGAACGAAGATTTGTTTTTACCATTTGCATGTTTGCTTCTTTCCGGGCGGTATATTAGTAATATGAAACACCTCCACCTCCTGTTTATAGCAGCCATTGTATACCTGGTTTCCTGCACCGGCAATGATAAAAAGACTACGCCACCCGATCAGCAGGGAACATCAGCCGATACGCTCACGGAAGTGATGGAAGACAGCACCGCTTTGTCTGCCGAAACCATCGACACCTTCAGCACCATGGCTTTTTCAGAGTACGCTAAAAAGAAATCTCCGGGTTTTGACTGGACCCGGTTCCGGCTTACGCAAACCTGGACGGAAGATTCCATGGTAACTGCCCCTTTCCGGCCAGATAAGCAATTTTATGAATCATACGGTCCTTTTGTAAAGTATTCGCCAGACAGTACCCGCTTCATAGATCTCGACAGCTATAACCTGGAAATCCGCAAAGATGCCAAAGGCGGTTACTTAGGCAGCGAAATGGGGCCCGACCTGGAAGTAAGCCTGGTGAACCTGCAAACCGGCATCAAAACCCGCCTGCTCTTCATGGGGCCCGGAAATTCCATTGAAGATGGCCTCTGGCTCGATAATGAAACCGTTGCCCTGGTGGGTATCAATACCCATGAGAATGAAAACGGCAAAACAGCAGCGGTATGGAAAATTAATTTGCCCACCAATACTTACTGGCTATATGAGTTGGATGACACTGCTGCTGCCCGCGAATTGTTCGGCTACTGGCGCAACGAGCGACTGAAAGGAGTGGAGTTTAATGACCATAGACACTAACAAACGATAAAGAAGCAATAACAAAAGGCTTACAGCTTATTGTGCGTAACAATTTCCCGCAAACAGGCTGTAAGCCTTTTTATTTACCAGCATGGTTCGCTTATAAATCTGTTCTATTGTCCTTTGAAGTAACCCGCAGCAAATTTATCAGCCACAGGATAAAAGCCGGGGTAACACATCCCAGGGTTACATATAACGACAGGAAGTAAAACCGGTCGCGCAACCCGGTAACGGTAGCATATATGAAAGCAGCCAGAGGAAATCATTCCTGCAAGCCGCAGGAATATGGATATGTATGATAACAAAGCCTTCTGTTAATGGCTCATGCTGGCCAGAAATTCGTAGTTGTCTTTAGTGCCGCGCATGCGTTTGAGCAGTTCGCTCATAGCTTCTTCGGTGTTCATATCAGTGAGGTATACACGAAGAAGATTCATGCGTTGCAGCACGTCTTTTTCCAGCAGGAGATCATCGCGGCGGGTAGATGAAGCTACCAGATCAATAGCGGGGAATATGCGCTTGTTGGCCAGGCGGCGGTCAAGCTGCAATTCCATATTGCCGGTACCTTTAAATTCTTCGAAGATCACTTCATCCATTTTAGAGCCGGTATCGATCAATGCAGTGGCCAGAATAGTGAGCGACCCGCCGTTTTCAATTTTACGGGCAGCGCCGAAGAATTGTTTGGGTTTTTGCATAGCGTTTGCTTCCACACCACCAGACAGCACTTTACCACTTGCAGGGGCTACGGTGTTATGGGCGCGGGCAAGACGCGTAATGGAGTCGAGCAGGATCACTACATCGTGTCCGCATTCCACCAGGCGTTTTGCCTTTTGTAGCGCTATGGTAGACACTTTAACGTGTTTTTCTGCGGGTTCATCAAAAGTAGAAGCAATTACTTCTGCTTTTACGCTGCGCTCCATATCAGTAACCTCTTCAGGACGTTCATCCACCAGCACCACCATGAGGTAGCATTCGGGGTGATTGGCAGCAATGGCATTGGCCACTTCTTTCAGCAGCATGGTTTTACCGGTCTTCGGCTGCGCAACGATCAAACCGCGTTGCCCTTTACCGATGGGGGTAAAAATATCCATGATGCGCGTACTATAGCTGGTAGAGTTGATAAACAGGTTCAGCTTTTCGTACGGGAACAATGGTGTCAGGTAGTCGAAGGGTACGCGGTCGCGCACATCTTCGGGTTGCTTGCCATTAATGGTTTCCACTTTCAGGAGCGCAAAATATTTTTCCCCTTCTTTGGGAGGGCGCACTGCTCCATATACGGTATCGCCGGTTTTTAATCCAAACAGTTTTATCTGCGATGGCGATACATAAATATCGTCGGGAGAAGAGAGATAGTTGTAATCGGAAGAACGCAGGAAGCCATAGCCGTCAGGCATCATTTCCAGCACGCCTTCCGCCATGATCACCCCATCGAATTCTATATTGAACACCGTTTCCCGGCGATGCGGATACGATTTCTGCTGGGCATCTGCCCCCTGGGGCGCTGCCACTTCGGGAGCTACACCTGTTTCAGCGGGAATCAGCTCTTCCGTTTCTTCCGGTTCGGGAATGACGGCAGGCACTTCTTCTTCCACCACCGGCGGCGGCGCTACTTCTTCTTCCTCTGCGGCTTTTTTACGCCCACGCTTGGGCGCAGCTTTTTCTACTGACTTCTTTTTAGCAGCTTCTTTTTTCACTACTTCTTTTTTCGGTTTTTCATCACCGCTCACTACGTCTGCCTCTTCAGTGGTATTGGCGGTACTTGTTTTCACAATACGTTTCTTCTTTCCTTTTTCTTCGGAATTATTCTTAACAGCGCTGGCTAATACAGCCTGCTTATCGAGAATTTTATAAACGAGGTCTTGTTTATCCAGCTTCTTAGCGTTAGGAATTTTTAACTGCTCTGCTATATCCAGCAGTTCAGGAACGAGCATGTCGTTCAATTGCAGTATGTCATACATAAAATAACTATGAGAAGTTAAAATACTTGATCAGCCCGCCTCGGCCAACCAATTTTTTGTTGTTGAAAAAATCTTTTGAAATGAATGTATAATTGAATGGAATGAGATAAACTGATGAGCTTCTTGTGAGAATTGGCTTTGCCTTATCAGCCCTATTCCGACCGCAATAATACACCAAATTTGGAAAAAGCAAAAATTTTATGTAGTGCCCCCATTTTGGAAACCGGGAAAAGTCCTTCCCGGCAATCCAGGGCAGTTAGTATCGTAGTGATATTTTGGTCACAGTTCCTCTCTGTCCGCCACCTGCTTTGGCAACAGGCGGCAACCCGTCACTCACGCCTCATCAGTATAGTAAACAATCTACGGCCTGGTAGGTTCAATGGGCGATATGGAGTAGTCCGGCCCGGGTATAGTAACCGATTGGTTGCGGCCTTTTCAATCATGTAACGCAGCCGTCCTGAGAACGCAGCCTGGTACAATTAACGATTGATTGCAGCCTTTTCTTCCGCCGCCTTGTTTTCGCCATTGCCCTGCCCGGGGTCCTTCGGCGCACCGGCCACCCACAGTGTTTGAGCAGGAATGGCAAACTCAATTCCATTCTTTGCAAACGCTTCATGAATCCGGAACAGGATATCCTGGTGGATGTCCATATACACGTTATAGTCCGGGCTCAATACGTAATATACAATCTCAAAATTGATACTGTACGTGCCATATTCCTGCAGATGCGCACGGTCAAACATCACCCGTTCAGTTGAACTCACAATCGATTTCAGCATCTCTGGTATCTGTTGCAGTTTGGCGTACGGTGTGCGATATACGACTGCAATTTTGAATACCACACGCCTCCTTTCCATCCGCTTGTAGTTCTTGATGGTGTTGCTGGTCATTTGCGTATTGCTGATGATCAACTGTTCGCCCCATAAACTCCGTATGCGGGTAGTTTTGATTCCTACATACTCCACTGTTCCCAGGTTGCCATCGCTCAGTATCACGAAGTCGCCGATCTCGAATGGCTTGTCGAAAAAGATAACCAGGTAACTGAACAAATCCCCCAGCACAGCCTGCGATGCCAATGCAATGGCTATACCACCTACGCCCAAACTGGCCAGCAGGGTGGTAACGTCGAACCCGTAATTGTGGGCCAACGTTAACAAACCAATCACCCATACCAATGCTTTTACTACAACCAGCATGCCACTGAGCTGGCGTATGCGTTCTTCGCTTTCACCCCGCCTGCGCATGCTACGCGTAAGCGTGATCTGCATCAAATGATTGATAAGCCGCACCGCAAAGAACATCGTTACAAACGACATGGCGCCGTTCATTACCAGGTCCAGTTTCGGATGCAACTTCAATTGCTGGATGATACTGTAGAAAACAAAAATGGATACGTATGGTACCAGGAATTTTTTTGCCAGTGCAGCCAGCAAATCATCGTATTGGCTTTCTGTTTTGGCGGCCGCCTGTTCAAAACGACCTATTACTACATTTCTGATAATGCGTATCAGCAGGGAGGCTACAATCAAGGCCGCGGCAGCAATTACATAAGCACGAACAGTATTGCCCCAATAAACCTGGTTCCAGAACGATTCCATGAGCAACAGGGGATTATAGTGAAAAGAATGAGGATTAACCTACAGGTACAATAAAAAGATGTGCCACAAAGATACTGCATAGCAGGCGGCGGGAGGCCGTATGGCGGCCCACACCGATTAAAATGCCGTTAAAATATCTGTTTGTATCAGCCGTTGTGCACCACCAGTTTGCCATTTTCGTAAAACGGCAGCACATTGGCAATATCGGGCGTAAGACAATACCTGATATCCTTTTCCAGACCAAAGCCGGTTAAACGATGATAGTGCGATGCATTTTTCTCCTTCATGAATTCATACAAATCCTTTTTGGCCTTCATGTACATCGTTTCGGCAATATGGGATGAATCGCAGTTGATTTGAAAATGCGATCGCACGCGATGAATAACGGCGCCAGCAAACAACATATCCTCCATATTCACCCGATCTTTCCATGCTGCACATCCCAGCACCACATGTTGTTTTTGCGCTACCAGGTAATCACATACGGAGGAGAGATTCGGAAACGAGCCCGTTATGATATGCCCCGCTCCTCTTTCCAGCGCCATGTGCAACAGCCGGGTGCCATTGGTAGTGGTAAGCACCAGCGTTTTACCCGCGATAAATTCCTGTGGATATTCAAACGGGGAATTACCGTATTCCAACCCTTCGGCAATTTTGCCATCGCGTTCGCCGGCAGTAATGGCATCTATTTTTTTTCCCAACTCAATACACTTGGCCACGCTGTCAACAGGAATTACACAGCGCGCGCCATTGTATAGTGCTGTGGCAATAGTAGAAGTTGCTCTCAGCACATCTATGATCACTACGATCGCGTTATTGATGTCGTACAAATGAAAAAGAGAAGGGGATAAGGATGTATGCAGCGTAGGCTTACTGTTCGTCATAGTTCAATAAACCGCAAAAGTAATTCTTTTTGGCGGATGGATAATGCAGGTATAACGACAGGATAGTTAAAAATTGTGGGTACTATCGGCTGGATATATTACTTTTCCAGTATCTGCTGCCATTTATTGGTTTCAGCATATTCCTTGATCACTGCATTGCGCTGTTCAATCAGGTTTTGCATATAACGGGCAAGGTACATCCTGTTTAGCAGCCTGCCCAAGGCGCCATACGGCGTTTCGAAATGCACTATATCGATCATGAGCGTGCCGTTGTCGATCTGTTTGAAATGGTGCTCATGTTTGAATTCTTTGAAATCGCCCTTCTTCATTTCATCTGTAAAATAGTAGGGCCGCTCCATGGCCGTAATCTGCGAGCGGAATATGCGGGTTTTCATCAAATGCTTTCCCTTCCAGGTTACCGATTCATGGAGGTTGATCAGTCCCATGGTAACGCCTGCCACGGGCCGTTCGCCGGTATGGGCCATGGATTTTTTGTGCAGATCAATGCTGCGCGACAGGTCGAAGACCCTTTCTGCCGGTGCAGCAATGAAGGTAGTCAGGTGTATAGTGGGCATAGCGGCTCGGTATTTCTTAGAGGTATTCCGGATAGATAAGGCCTTCCCGGTACAGCAAGAAATGAGCCAGTGTGAAAAAATTACAAAACTTCCGTTCCGCTATACAAACATAACGAGCACCTCCCCTAAGGTGGCTTCTGTTTACATGTAACCCTGCTGTACTCCCTACTTAACAAAAGGAAATTTTGTAACCTGCGCTTTCAGCAGCTTGTCGCGCACCGCAATATAGATTTCGCTGTCCGGTGCAGCATATCCGGTTTCTACATATCCCATTCCAATGGCCTGTTGCAGCGTGGGCGACTGGGTGCCGCTGGTCACGTATCCAATCTTGTTTCCGTTGGCGTCTTTGATATCATAGCCATGCCGCGGAATACCTCTGTCAACCATCACAAACCCTACCAGTTTTCGGGATACTCCGGAGGCTTTCTGCTTTTCCAGTATAGGTCTTGCTGTAAAATCTTTGGTGAATTTGGTGATCCATCCCAGGCCTGCTTCCAGCGGGGAAGTGGTATCGTCGATGTCGTTGCCATAGAGACAGAAACCCATTTCCAGGCGCAGGGTATCGCGTGCGCCCAATCCGATAGGTTTCAGTCCCTGCGGAGCGCCGGTGGTCATAATGGCGTCCCAGATTTTGTCGGCATTACCGTCTTTGTCCTCAAAATAAATTTCCACTCCGCCGGCGCCGGTATAACCGGTAGCGCTGATCAGCACATTGTCTACTCCTGCAAATGTCCCTTTTGTAAAGGTGTAATAAGAAAGGTTCATGATGTCCATATCGGTCAGCGGCTGCAGGATGCGCGTGGCGGCGGGGCCCTGTACGGCCAGCAGGCAGGTTTTATCGGAAATATTGTGCAGTTCGGCGTTCTGCGTATTGTTCTTTACAATCCAGTTCCAGTCTTTTTCGATATTCGATGCGTTCACTACCAGCATGTACACGTTATTCGGTTCAATGCAGTATACCAGCAGGTCGTCGATGATGCCGCCCTGTTCATTGGGCATGCAACTGTATTGGGCCTTGCCGGCGGTGAGTTTGGAGGCATCGTTGGAAGTTACCCGTTGAATGAGGTCCAGCGCCTTGTCGCCTTTCAGGATGAATTCTCCCATATGGCTTACGTCGAAGATGCCGGCCACTTTGCGTACAGTGGCATGTTCATCGTTGATACCACTGTAGGAGATGGGCATATTGTATCCGGCAAACGGCGCCATCTTTGCGCCCAACGCTATATGCTTTTGGGTAAACGGGGTAACTTTCATGACTTCATTTTGGCCGCAAATAACGGAAAAGATTTTTAGATTTTAGTGAATAAAAGAAGAGGCCCGCTACTTGCGCAGGGGCCTCCCTTGTTCCAACTTCAACCAACTATTGAAACAATCTTAACAGCGTTGTTATAGGCGAGCTTATTTCTGCATAATCTCCTGCACTACTGCCGGCGCTTTCGGGTTCACCGCTGGCTTCACTGTTGTACGATGTACTGGAGATCACTGCCTCATCGGAATCTTTCTGTGCCCCGCCGGAACGATACCGGTATCTGCCACTGCTATCGCGCCTGCCGCTATTATTGGATTTCGAATTTTTAAGCGGTACATAATTGCCCCGGCCCAGTTCGCGTGGGTCAAGGTCCGAAACCTTTTTCAGGCCTTCGGGGGTCATTACATATTCCACGCCGGTTTGCAGCGACCACCATTCCCAGCGATCATCAATATCGATATCAAAGCCCCTGCGGTTGTACCGGATTTCTATCCAGTCGTAATGAGATATACTTCTGTCGAGCATGATTCTTTTTCCTACCGGCACTTCTATGCGCACCATTACCTGCTGGTTGCGAAACTTGTCTTCGCGCGAAATGGGGAATCCGCGTGGCAGCAGCAAGGCACTGTCTTTGAGCACAGGGTTAAACCGGATTTTCTGCGCTGTATTCCTTGCGGCCTGCGGGCTGCTGCCGCGACTGAATTTGATGGTGCTTATATGATAATCGTTGTCTGTACTTTTCACCACTTCAACGCGCACAGAAGAAAGCATCAGGGTATCGTGCGACACACCATAAAACGGCCAGTCATCGTCCCAGTCAATACCAAACCAGTCGCTGCCATAATACTGCGGACCGGTATTGTCTACATCTACCAGCAGCCTGTTGGCATTGACGGGCCCAACGTTTACTTCTTCGTTTATGGCTGACCGTGTTTTAAATTCCCTGCCCAGCGTTCCCACCAGGAAAATCAGGCTGAACAACCCGATCATCCACAATCCGCCAAATACATAACCGAGGTAGTGATTCCTACTTTGTACGCCTATGATCCTTCTTACCAGCCAGGTAATGAGGCCCAGCAACGGAACACCGAAGAACAGGACGAGGGTTAACCAGCCCAGCGTGTTTTGCCAGGTGCCTTCCAGTAAGAAATCTTTCAGGGGAAAAAAGGCGTATCCGCCAAACAGTATGGCCACGAATGCCGCAAAGAGCGCCAGGGCAATCATACTGCCGATGAACAGGAAAAATGCTTTGAATAACACGCCGATGGCATGGCCCAGGCCGCTGCCGCTGCGCCTTACTGCAGGGCCCACATCTTCGGCATAGGTTTTGGCCTGTGAAGAAGCAGTCCGCCCCCAGTCACGGGCCCGTTCACCAAACTGTTGAGCTGTTTGCCGTACTTCGTTTCCCCAGTTCTGTGCTTTTGCTTTAAAGCTTTCCAGGTCTTCCTTTACGGTATTGCGAATGGAGTTCACGTCTACCCGCTCCCCCCCGCATTTCGAGTTTTTCAGCTGAAGTATGCGCCACAGGCACTGCAATCCACAAAATGATATACACAAAAAACAGCGTGGTGCCCAGTGAGCCGGTAATGATTTTCGGGCCCCAGAAAATGTCCCAGTCGTGCCACCACCAGTTAAACGGACCGGATATCAATCCTATAACCAGCGGCAGTGCAAAAATGAGCCTCGGCACCCAGGAGCCGATGTTGAAATAAGCAGCCAATCCTCCGCATACACCACCGATTATTTTGTCGTCTTCACTGCGATACAATCTTTTAGTGATGTTGCTATGTACAGATTTGGAAGGAACAATGATCCAAAGCAGGATGTATACCCAGAACAAGGCGCCAAACAACAATACAAACACAATCCGCATGATTACAGGATCAATGCCCAGGTAGTTGGCCAGGCCGCTGGCTACACCGGCAATGATCTTATCGTCTGCATTGCGGTAGAGCCTGCCGCGTCCCTGCCAGGTTAAGGCGCCGCCGCTGCCGGAGGAAGTTTGTGACCCTGAGGCAGCCTGTTGCTGACCGGTAGAACCCGATGATTCAGCGCCTTCTGCCTCCAGTTCTTCGGGGCGTCCCATACCGGCAATCACATTGTTCACATCGGCATCGGTAATGCAGGTGGACCCTTTTTTCAGACGCTCGGCAAACAGTTCACCAATCCTGCTTTCGATGTCGTTGATGATTTCCTCCCTCCCTTCCTCATTGGCAAAATATCTTCGCAAACTTTCGATATACTCCTTCAGTATATCATAAGCAGTCTCCTCAATAGGAATCACCCTGCCCTGAAAATTTATGTTGATGACCTTTTTCATTGACTATATATTTTGTGTGGTTGAAGTTTATTTGGGTTGAGGCTCGCTTTCACCCGAAGCGCCGTTGCTCATGGAACCCGTGAGCGATCCCTGTTTACTGGTGAGCGTATTGACTGCATTGGCCAGTTCATTCCAGGTTGCTTCCAGTTCTCTGTAGAATTGCTCGCCTTTTGGTGTAAGGGAAAAATATTTGCGGGGAGGTCCCGAATTGCTTTCTACCCAGCGGTAGGTAAGCATATCGGCATTTTTTAACCGGGTTAGCAGGGGATAGAGGGTACCTTCCAGGATTTGCAAATTGGCGCCCCGCATTTCTTCCACGATGTCGCTGGGGTAGGCCTCCCCCCGGCGAATGATGGATAAAATACAGAACTCGAGTATCCCTTTCCGCATCTGGCTCTGTGTGTTCTCGATGTTCATAACTCGCTTTTAATGAATGTAGTCCGGATTCCCTGTCACAGGGGAGTTCATGGCTATACTTTCCCTGTCTGCGCGGGCCACCTGTGGGTGGTTACCGAATGACAATACAAAGATAAGGGGAAATTTTAGTACTATGCAACACATAGTACCATTTTATGTAAAAAACTTAATATGGCCAATAAGTCGGGGACTATGGTATGAATGTTACCGAAACATTGTTGCTATGGTAAGATCGTGCTGGCGCGCCCGGTGGCGGGGATGGGCTGGTTGATGGAGGTACCAAAGAAAGCAGCAGTATATTTGCTTGCGCACGATAGCGCCAGGGCGAAAACAGTAGCATTTTACCGCAGCGTACAAAAATTCTTCACCTGCAGGCGGCCATTCCCTTCCACCACCAGGTTAATGGTCTCTGAAGAACGGCCTGATAAACTGATTTTCAATTCATTAATCCCTTTTTGCAGTGGAATGCGGGTATAGTGAATGGTATGAGGGAGTGTTTGCCAGTTGCGCGTATCTGCTTTTTCCGAAGCAAAATTGAACACCTGTATGGCAAGGGCCAGCGCCTCTTTGGCGTCCTTATTTTTAGCGTCTTCCTTCGGGCGGGCCGCCGCTTCGGCAATCTTTTTTACAGCCAGCCGGCTCAATGCCTGGGTCATTTCCTTGATGAACCGCTCACGCAGCGTTTCAAAAGCCAGGTTGTTGATGTCTTCTGCTTTCTCAAAACGATATTCCTGGTTATTCAGGTTAACGGAAGCGTGGGTAAACCATACAGGCTGTTCTTCGTATTTGGGAAAAGCAACGCGAAATGAACGCAAATCTTCCAGTTTGATATCATCGCGGTTAATGCTGTTATCGAAATCAAAGGGAATGTTGAACGAGCCGGTGTTGTCTACAAATACAAAATTGCCGGTGCCGTTTTTGGTAAGCGTAAAGAAAAAATTCTGTTCGCGCTTCACGGGCGCCAGCCCGTTTTCCCAGAACAAAACCAGTTCTCCTCCTGCAGCAGTCGTATCGTGTTGGTAGGTGGTGTTAAACAGCCGTTCATAACGTTGTAGCTCATCTGTAAATCCATTCAGCCAGGCAGTACGCAACACATCCTGCTGCAGTTGGTACGGCAGAGGCACGCCATACCACATATGGGCTTCACTGCGGAGATAAATGTCGGCAGCGTTGCGGTAGGAGATGAAAGCATTGTTCACATCACCGCTTTTTTCATAAATAATGCCCTGCATCATCAGCGAAAAGGCATCATCTGAATAGCGGTTTTCATTGCCGTTAGTTTTATCGGACTGCGCATACGATCGAAGGCTAATGCGCCTGGCCTCCACCAGTGCATCTTCCATTTGTCCCAGGTACAGGTAATTGAGCGCTTTATAATAATGCACCATGAATTTTTCAAAATCCTCTCCGCGATAGGTTTGCATCATAGGGTTCAGCAAGGTACCCAGTGCAATGTCTTTGGCCGAAACCCTTGCATCTTCAATAAAAAGGTCTGCCTCATTGAAGTAGCGGTTACTGCTATCGTATTGATGCAGCAGGTGCGCCATTTTACCTTTTTCCAGCAGGTATAGCAGGCGGTTCCGCTCCAGGCGCAGCAGCTTCGTGTTATCGAGAATGTCATAGGCTTTTTCGTAGCGCTGTTGCGTCACCTGCTCATAATACCTGGCAATGCGGGCATTGTATCCTGCGCAGGAAAATAAAAAGAGCATCAGCAACAAACCAGCCAATGCCCCTATCCTATGTTGCAACATTTGTAACATGGTACATAAAGCGCTCATTAACCCCGGATGTTTGCCTTAACATGCAGCTGTTTGCCGCATATTCACGTATGCCTGTCTGTATCTCTTGTGGTAGTAATTGATTGACTGATTGCAGTAACAAGGATATATTAATTGGTCACGTACTTTGCAATTTTCTTGTCGCCTATCCATACCACTTCATTGCTTTCAATATTGGTCAACTCAAGGTTAATCTGGTAATACACTACTTTTTTGCGTTTATGCGAGTCTACGATAGAATTGATGGTACCCTGCAGCATGTAATCCGCGCCTTGTTCCATCCCGAACTTTTTCATGCTCGAAGCAGTGGCATTGGTTTGCTGGTCGGCTCTTTCGGCACGCAATTCTTCTCTTTTCTTTCCGGCCTGTACCAATCGCACCTTGCCGGATTTGATGAATGATTGCTCCACATCTTTAATGAAAGTTTCTGCATCGATGTGCTCATGGCTTTTGTTGGTTACCATGCCCACAATTACTACGGGTTTCTCTCCCTGATGAGCCTCCACGTGATTGGACACCCATTTATCGCGCAATATGGTAGCAGTCATTTCTTCGGCCACCAGGCGACTGTCAGTATTGTTCCAGCGGCCACTCAAATCTATTTGCTCCCCGGGATCGATGCGAGTTACTTTACGTGAACAGGAAGTAGTGAATATACCGGTACCTATAAGGGCTACAGCAGCCCACAGCATTTTTTTCATGTCAGCAATATTTAAACAATGAATAGGATGTCGTTGAGTCAATTAGTCAAAGTCAAATAACACCGCTTTAACCGGGTTTGAATGCACCTGTCAACCCGTGCCTGCTTGTTATTTGCTTTTTGTCATGGGTGTTTTTCCCATAAGTAACGTGAAGCGTGGGGAGCACATTGTATTAGCGGCACCACCACCAGCCCAAAGTTACTGCCAGGGGAAGCCCATAGCGGTAGTAAGCGTCCCAATTGTGGCTATACCCGTATGAACTGTAATAGCGTGGGTAGCGATGGTAGTAGTAGGGTCTGTAGTAGTTGTAGTAATTGTCGTAGTAATAATAGCCGCGACGCGCCCTTTCCATTCTCAATTCCTGCCGGAATGCGCGGCGTTGCTCGCGTGCTTCTCTTTTATCTTCCAGGTAATCAATGGCGCGATAGGTTTCCTGTGCAGTTGTGCCATGCCAGGCATTAATGGAATCGGCCATTTTCATGTATTTGTCACGACTTACCGCATAATTCGGGTTTTGGTCGGGAGCAAGGTCGGTTTGCGCTACGCCAGCCTGGGCTAACAACAGCCCGCCGGTTAACAAGCAATAAAAGATGCGTAAAGGTATTTTCATGATGTCGGTGTTTTGGATGAATTGACGAAGCTAAAATATTCACGGATGCGTTAACTCTCCGTTAAATGGTTTTATTGTATTCGTCTTGCCCCCTTTTTAACAATTATTTGTCTGTTTGACAGTACTTTATACGCTTTAACCGGCGGGTGTGCCGATTGCTGTTTTCCATAAGGAATATTGTTACGGGAACCAATTATATTCCTTTATTTGCAGCCCATGACTGCCAGGCTCCGCCATTTTTTATCAACACCTGTAGCCCAGGCAACCTGTTTCATTGCCGCCATCCTGGGAAAAATGGCAATGACAATGATCTACGCCCGCACAGAATCTGATGAAATGGCGCAGGCGCTCATGAGCAAAAATTTCAATGAAGGGCAGGGCTTCACCATTAACCTTGCTGACCTGAACGATCTGTCGCAGGTGCAGCATGTACCTTTTCCCGGATGGCCACCCGGGTATAGCTGGATGATGAGCCTGTTACTAAGGTTATGCAACAACAATCCCCAACTGGCCGATTACATTATTCAATGTGCTTTTATTGTTTTATTCGTTGTTTACCTGCGAAAATTGTTGCTGCTACTGCAATTTCCTTTATGGTGTATCAGCCTGTTTCTCCTGTTCCAGGGATTTTTCATATACACGTACCATGAATATCCAACAGACTTTGCCAGTCTTACCCTGATGCTGGCTGTAACGTATTACCTGGTAAAGATCACAACATTTAGCGGTAATCAACGATTGAATGTGGCCATGCTCAGCTTTTTTGTAACTGCTGCAGCATTCACGAGATACCAGTACATTCCCGTATGTCTGGCGCTTTTAATAGCACTCACCGTCTTTGGATTATTAAAACGCAAACCGCTCTGGATACGGTCCGGGGGTATAGCATTGGTCGTTTTTATTGTGGTTACAGGCAGCTTGCTGCTTTATCAGCATATTTACTCCGGCAGCGCCTATTACCTGTCTCCTGCCGGTAAGGGTTTTTACCCTGAAAACCTGTTGTATGTTGCTCCTTTCGGTTGGGAGATTTTTTTGCAGTTGCACTTCTATTGTACGCAGCTTTCCCTGCTATTTGACAACGCATATGGATTCTGGATGCATCTGACATCCTTGCTGAATTACCTGTTGATAGTGGTACTGTTGATGTACTATGGCCGCTACCTGTACCAAAAACGTTTGCAACTGCAGTCAACGGTAGAGGCTTATATGGTGTTTGGCGGTATAGCTGCCCTGGGGTCGGTTGCGTTACTGGTGTTGTTATCTGTTACGCGCAGCAGGCATGTGGGACCTCCTCATTTTAAATGGACCTATGTAATGGAGTTGCGTTATTACCTGTATGCCATATTGTTTGCGCAAATTGCTATCTGGCGGGCTATGTTTGTAAGCGGGGCCGTTCGCACATCGGCACGCGCAAAATGGTTGATCGGGGCGCTGATGACCATTGTAATGGTTGAAACTTCCCATGGCGTTTATCATATAGTGAAGCAATTAACGCCGGTAAACAGCCAGCTGACACAGCTAATTACTCGCGATAACGAACCCAACTCGCAAATCGCCATGCAGTTCCTGCAGGCAGCCAACAACGAAACGCCGGACAAAAAAGTGGTAGTGGCATCCTTTGAAAAAAAGTTTGGTTTTGTTGCAGGATGGTATGGTTTTTCGGCATTGTTCACGCCGACTATATTGAATGAAACCATTCCCCCCAGCACCCGGCCTGTAACATTGCTGGTAGTGCTCAATAAGAAGGAATTGTTTTTGATGACCCCGTTTTTGCAGCGGGCGGGTGTAATGAAAATCGCTGAAACAACAGATCATTGTTTTTATAGCTACCATGTCCATGCCATTGCACATACCAGGTAAAAAAATCCTTGTGCTGGTACCCACGCACAATGAAGGAAGCGTGTTGCAGCAAACGGTAGCAACACTGTTGCAGCAAAGGCAACTGCAGGTGGTAGTGATAGATGATGGCAGCCATGAGCCCGCCATTGACCAGGTGCAGGGATTGCCGGTTACGGTGCTTCGGCACAAAGTGAACCTGGGCCAGGGAGCGGCGTTGCAAACAGGCATTGCGTATGCCAGGAAAACAAACGCCGAGTATATAATTACCTTTGATGCAGACGGACAACACGTAGCCTCCGACCTGCCTGCGCTGCTGCAGCCTTTATTGCATAACGAAGCAGACATTGTATTGGGATCGCGCTTCATGGCTGGTCATTGCAACAAGGTTCCTTTTTTGAAGAAGGGCATCCTGCACACTGCCCGTTTTATTCATTATTTGTTTACCGGCATATTGCTAAGCGATGCGCACAATGGCATACGCGCCCTCAACAAAACCGCGCTTGAGAAAATTTCGCTTACTGAAAACCGCATGGCGCATGCTTCAGAAATACTGTTTTTGATAAAAAAGCACCGGTTGCGGTACAAAGAGATAGCGGTCACCGTCCGTTATACCCCTTATGCCCGGCAAAAAGGACAAGGTGGCGGCAGCGCCATTAAAATCCTGTTTGATTTACTTTTACACAAACTTTTTAAATGAACGGTATCCAACTACTGCTGCTGGCAGGCGTGTCGTTTATTGGCTGCTACTTTATTACCAGGCTGAAGAACCGCCTGGTGGATATCGTATTACTGACCGCATTGGTGCTGTGCGCTGTTATATTCATCCTGTGGCCGGAACTAACCAACCAGCTCGCCGCCATGCTGGGCGTGGGCCGTGGCGCTGACCTGATTGTTTATATCAGTATCCTTACTTTCTGGTTTGCGATATTGAAATTGTACCGGCGTATCCGCGTACTGGAACAGCTCTTTACAGAAATTGTGCGGCAACAGGCCCTGCACCATCCGGAGCAATTGTCTTCCGGCACTTCCTGCGACTACAGCAATGATGCAGCCGGCGAAGAAAAGTCAGAATAAAGCGCCATTTGTGGCTATAAACTGCCGCTCCTCTTCAGTAATATCAGTTATAGCATACCGTGATATGTCATTGATAAGCACTTCATCAAGGAGATTCACCAGGTCCTGGTAGCTCGTTTCATTGCCAGGTTTTATAAGCAGCATTAATTCCTTTCCATCGCCTTTCTTTTTGCTTGCAAGCGCAGCTTTCTTTTCTCTGATGACGTCCCCAATACCGCCGCTCACGGACCAGGAGGTAATACTCCAGGCTTTACTGGCAAGCGCTTCCTGCCATTCTCCATGATAATACAAAATGGATTTACTGCTAAGCGGTATGACTGTAAGCGCATTTTGGGCGCCCACGGTGGTAGAATCGGTGAATGGTTTTGGCGTATGCAGCCGGAGGGCTTTCGGTTCGGAAAGCCGTGCAGAAAAAATGAAAAACGTGATCAACAAAAATCCCAGGTCTACCATGGGCGTTAGGTCTACACGGGTTGATAAACGTTTTGCGCGCCGCGCACCGGGCTTTTTGCCGGCAGCAGCTACTGTTATTTCAGCCATAGCAACCGGTTTTTGATAAGACGCCGTGGCACAATTTTTCCATACCTAATATCAGGTTCATACCTGATGCCCGTCATTTCCGTGCACCCCCGCACCGGGTATCTTAGCCTTACAATTGACGATCATGAAAACGATAATTGTCCCCACCGATTTTTCACCCGCTGCGCTCAATGCATTGAATTATGCGCTGGATATGGCGCAGGCGATTCATGCACGCATAGTGCTGGTAAATACTTACCAGTTGCCGCTTTCGTATACAGAAGCCCCGCTTTCTCCTATCAATGCCATATCGGTGGAGGAAATACGAAAACTTAGTGAAGACCGGCTGGAAGAATTGAAAAAAAGCGCGCTCCATAAAACTTCGGGGCAAGTAGACATTGCTACTGAAGCAAAGCTGGGTTACACTGCTGATGTACTGGCAGAAATGTGCGAAGCATTGCAGCCATTTGCTGTGGTAATGGGCAGTCACGGGGCTACCGCACTGGAAAGAATGCTGATGGGCAGTACCACGTTAGCTGTTATCCGTCACCTGAAATATCCTGTGATTGTTGTACCGCCGGGCACAAGCTATAAGAAGATCCGGAAAATCGGACTGGCCTGCGATTTCAAAGAAGTGGTTGAAACCACGCCTGTGGAATATATTAAAAGCATTGTACAGGAATTTGGCGCCGAATTGTACGTGTTGAATGTAACCGATGAAGAGGAAAGACGCAACAGCGAAATTCCTTTGGAATCGGCCTGGCTGGATGAGTTGCTGCACGATGTTCACCCGCAATATGTTTTCCTGGATGACGACGATGTGGTAGAAACCATTAATGAATTTGCAGAAACGCACAACCTCGATGTAGTGATGGTCATTCCCAAAAAACACCGGCTGCTCGAAAAATTATTCCACAAAAGCCAGAGCAAGGAGTTGTTAAGGCATTCGCATATCCCCATTGTTTCCATACATGAATAAACCTTCACAGCATAATACAGGCAGCATAGAAAAAGGCCGCAGCGTTTTGCGGCCTTTTTAATCTATTTGTCAATCAGTATTTAGATGCATTTAAAACTCAGCATTGTTCGGCGTACGCGGGAAAGCTATAACGTCGCGGATGTTCGACATGCCCGTCACAAATTGCACCATGCGTTCGAAGCCGAGGCCAAAGCCGGAGTGCGGCACCGTGCCATACCGGCGGGTATCGAGGTACCACCACATTTCTTCTATGGGGATATTCATTTCACGCATGCGCTGTTCGAGTTTTTCGAGTCTTTCTTCACGCTGTGAGCCCCCCACTATTTCCCCAATGCCGGGAGCCAGGATATCCATAGCGGCCACCGTTTTACCATCGTCGTTCTGGCGCATGTAGAACGCCTTGATGTCTTTGGGATAGTTGGTTACAATAACGGGCTTCTTGAAATGTTTTTCCACGAGATACCGTTCGTGCTCACTTTGCATATCGATGCCCCACTTTACTTCAAACTGGAATTTTTTCTTTTTGTATGCAGGTGAGTTGAGCAATATGTCTATAGCTTCTGTATAGGTAATGCGTTCAAAATTATTGTTCAGTACAAACTCCAATTTTTCGATCAGGCCCATTTCGCTGCGTTTGTCCTGGGGCAATTGTTTTTCTTCATCAGCCTGCCGCTGCGCAAGGAAGGCGAGGTCTTCCTTGTTGTTGTCCATGGCAAAGCGAATGATGTATTTGATAAACTCTTCAGCAAGGTTCATATTGTCTTCGAGGTCGTAGAAAGCCATTTCCGGTTCTATCATCCAGAATTCGGCCAGGTGGCGGGGCGTGTTGCTGTTTTCTGCGCGGAAAGTAGGCCCAAACGTATAAATCTCGCTAAAGGCAGTAGCGGCCAGTTCACCTTCCAGTTGCCCGCTTACGGTGAGGTTGGTGCTGCGGCCAAAAAAGTCTTCTTTGAAGTTGATGCTGCCGTCTTCATTTCTTGGCGGGTTATCGAGCGGAAGGGTTGTTACGCGAAACATTTCGCCGGCGCCTTCGGCATCGCTGGCGGTAATGATGGGCGTGTGCATGTACACGAATCCTTTTTCATGAAAGAATTTGTGTATGGCAAAAGCCAATGCGTGCCGTACGCGGAACACCGCGCCGAACGTATTGGTGCGAAAACGCAGGTGCGCAATTTCCCGCAGGTATTCGAGACTGGGACGGTTTTTCAGTTGCAGCGGGTATTTTTCAGGGTCACAGTCGCCCAGGATTTCTATGCTGGTAGCTTTTACTTCTGCTTTCTGGCCTTTGCCCAGGGAAGGAACCAGGGTGCCGGTAGCTTTTACAGAGGCGCTTTGCGTAAGGCGTTTCAGCGTAGCCTCGTCCAGCATACCCAGTTCTACCACTACCTGTATGTTTGTATTGGTGCTGCCGTCGTTGATTGCCAGGAACTGGTTATTGCGAAAACCGCGTACCCAACCCATTACTGTTACTTCCTGACCGGCCGGTTCCATGGCCAGTAAATCTTTTACTTTTGTCCGTTTGTTAAACATTTGGAGCTTCAATTAAAGTGGGGCAAAGATAAAATCAGGTAGTATAATAATACTGAATGAATACAATTATATTGGAATTGTATTATTGTTGCTAGTGATAGTTAAAGCAATCAGTACAAACAAGACATTAAGCAACCGAAGATTTCATAAGCTACAGTGAAGCACCACTTTTAACAATTTGATTTTCAACAAATTATTATATATAATGTCTGAAACAGTTTCAATACACATTCAATATAAAAATACTGTGAATTGTATTTTCTGTGTATTCTTAGTACCTTCTTGTTGATTAACTTTGTAGGTGAACCACATCAAATATGAAAGGGGTAACAATACTGAAAAACGAAAAAAACAATCGGAGAATTCTCCAGGTTGATATCAAAGAAATAGCTAAGAATCCTGCAGAATTTGAGGATTTGATTGACATTTTGGTAGCTGAAGCCAGAAAAGACGAACCTAAAAAGACTTTACAGGAAGTTAAAAAAAGCCTCAAAAAGAAAGGTAAATTATAGATTTCTGTACACTTCTTTCCGGTGGCGAATTCGTCTTATATTGACAATTTTCACTTGTTCTGCAATTGAATAAATTATCCGGTAATCCCCCACTCGAATCCGATACAAGTCTTCATTAGACCCATGTAGCTTTTTAACGCCGTTTGGCTTTGGGTCCACCGTGAGTTTCTCCAGTGCCCTGATAATTACACGATTTACGCTCTTATGCATTTTTTCCAGGTCTTTTTCCACTGACCTATCAATTAAAACTTCGTACATGCCTATACGTTTTACGCAAAACTATTTGATCCGGAAGTTTTTTATCAAACATTTTAACGTAATAGTTTAAACGAAGCAACAAGTTTCCCTAGCTAAAATGATTATCTATTAATTTTGAGTGTTATACCTGGAATTTAATTTAGTGATATGAAAATCGCCTTCTTCTCCACCCAGTCCTACGACGAAGAATATTTCCGCCGCTTCAACGGCGGCCACGAACTGATATTTCACGAAGCCCGGCTTACCGAACAAACGGTAGCCCTGGCAGATGGTTGCGGCTGTATATGCGCTTTTGTTAACGACCAGGTGAACGCAGCCGTATTGAAAGCCCTGGCAGGTATGAACATCAAACTGGTGGCTTTACGTTCGGCAGGATACAACAACGTAGACCTCGCAGCCGCCAGGGAAAATGGCATCACCGTGGTGCGGGTGCCGGCCTATTCACCGCATGCCGTGGCCGAACACGCTGTAGCCCTCATCCTCACCCTCAATCGCAAAACGCATAAAGCGTATAATCGTGTACGTGAGGGAAACTTTTCGCTGGACAGGCTTACCGGATTTGATTTATATGGTAAAACGGTTGGCGTAATTGGTACCGGGCAGATCGGGCAGGTTTTCTGCCACATCATGCAGGGTTTTGGCTGTCATGTACTTGCCTACGACCTCATAGCCAACAAAGAACTGGAGGCACGCGGCGTGCAGTACCTGCCGCTCGTCCAATTGCTGCCCCAATGCGATATTATTTCACTGCATATACCGCTTACGGAACAAACCCGCCACCTTATCAATGCCGATACGCTGGGCATGATGAAACGCGGCGCCATGCTCATCAATACCGGCCGGGGCGCTCTCATCGATACACAGGCCGTGATAGAAGCGCTGAAAAGCAGGCAACTGGGGTACCTGGGCATCGATGTGTACGAACAGGAAGAAAAACTGTTTTTCTATAATCTTTCCGAAGAAATTATTGAAGACGAAACGATCATGCGACTGATGAGTTTCCCCAATGTGCTGATCACCGCACACCAGGGATTCTTTACGGATGAAGCCCTGTCGCAGATTGCACAGATTACTTTACAGAACGTGACGGATTATGAGCAGGGAAAAGAAGTGGTAAATAAGGTGGTTTGAACAACATTTTACTGATCTCGTAAATGGCAGCTTCCGGTATTTCGGTAGATTTGCCGTTTTGAGCAAGCACCCTTAGTGGCCTGAGGACATTCAGCAATGGCGAAGACGATACATATTGCACTGGTAGGAAACCCCAATAGCGGCAAAAGCTCCCTGTTCAATGCCCTGACCGGCATGAACCAGCGTGTAGGCAATTTTCCCGGCGTTACGGTTGATAAAAAAATGGGCAGTTGCACCATTGCCCCGGGCGTGGAGGCAAACATCATTGACCTCCCCGGCACTTATAGTCTTTATCCCCGCCGCGAAGATGAATGGGTAGCGTACAAAGTGCTGATGCAGCAGGATAAGGAAGTGCATCCCGATATGGTAGTGCTGGTGGCCGATGCCAGCAACCTGAAACGCAACCTGCTTTTCGCTTCGCAGATCATTGACCTGAAAATACCTGTAGTGATCGGCCTTACCATGATGGACATCGCCCGGCGGAAAGATATCGAAATCGATGTGGCAGAACTGGAAAGGGAACTGGGCGTGCCGGTCATCCCCATCAATCCCCGTAAAAACAAGGGCATCCCCAGGCTCAAAAAAACCATCGAGCAAACTGCGCGTGAATTGTACAAAGCGCCTGTTCGGGATTTCATCAACAATGAAGCACTTGCCCCCGGGGCAGTAAAAGGCATGAAATCGCTGCTGCCCGAATTGAGCGATTACAAGGCCATTCATTACCTGATCAATCACGAATCGTTTGTACTGAGCAATGACCTGCAGGATAAAATAGAATCCATCGAACAACAGCACGGGTTCAATCATACCCGCACCCAGGCAGAAGAAATAGTGCAACGATACCAACGGATCGGTAATATTCTCAAGCAATCAGTATCGGAACCTTCACCCCTGCAAAAAACCTTGTTCACCGAAAAACTGGACAATGTGCTGCTGCACCGCACCTGGGGTTACCTCATTTTGCTGGCAGTATTGTTCCTGCTTTTCCAAAGCGTGTTCTGGCTGGCAGAATATCCCATGAACCTGATAGATACCGGATTTGCAGCGCTTACCGGGTGGCTGAACGAATCGTTGCCGCAAGGCTGGCTGGCGGACCTGTTTGTGAATGGCGTGCTGGCAGGCCTGGCAGGCATACTGGTATTTGTGCCGCAGATAATGATTTTGTTTGGGCTAATTACTATACTGGAAGATACCGGCTATATGGCGCGCATCAGCTTCTTAACGGACAAGCTCATGCGCAAATCAGGATTGAACGGCAAAAGCGTAATGCCTATGATCAGCGGCTTTGCCTGTGCCGTGCCTGCCATTATGAGCGCCCGGAGCATTGAAAACAAAAAGGAAAGGCTGCTAACCATACTCGTTACACCCCTGATGAGTTGCAGCGCCCGTTTGCCGGTATATACCATATTGGTGGGATTGGTCATTCCCCGCGAAACCTACCTCGGTTTCCTCGGACTGCAGGGATTGGTGATGATGGGTCTGTACATGCTGGGACCTGTAATGGCGATCATAGTAGCCGGCATTGCCAAATGGTTCATCAACATCAGGGAGAAAAGTTATTTCATACTCGAATTGCCGGTGTACCGCTCGCCGCGCTGGAAAAATATCGGCGCCATTATGGTGAGCAAGGCAAAGATTTTTGTATTTGAAGCCGGTAAAGTGATCATGGTGATCAGTCTTATTTTATGGGTATTGAGCACCTACGGTCCGAAAGAAAAAATGGCGGCAGTGGCTGCGCAATTCGAGCAGCAAATAGCACAGAACCCTTCCGAGGTAGCGGAACTGGAACGCCAGAAGAATGCTGCTTTGCTGGAAAACAGTTATGCCGGCATATTGGGCAGAAGCATTGAACCGGTTATAGAACCATTGGGTTACGACTGGAAAATCGGCATTGCATTGATCACTTCTTTTGCCGCCCGTGAAGTATTTGTGGGCACCATGGCTACCCTCTATAGTGTGGAAGGCGGCGATGATGCCGACCAGGCCACGCTCACCGAAAAAATGGAATCGGCCGTTAAACCCGATGGCAGTAAAGTATACACGTTGGCTTCGGGCATCTCGCTGATGATCTTTTACGCATTCGCCATGCAATGCATGAGTACCCTCGCCATCGTGCGGCGCGAAACCAAAAGCTGGAAATGGCCTATGATCCAGCTGGCATATCTTACTGCGTTGGCATATATCATGAGTTTTATTGCTTATCAAATATTGAAATAAAAACAGTTGTGACCCACGACGAGCTTGCTCCCCAAACTTACCGATCCATAGCGTATTATGGCGGTTACCCTACCAATAATGCAGGCCATAGTGTTACCGTTTACCAGCAGTGCTTGCTCCTTATAAGGCACACAACAATCCGCCCGAAAGCCCGTTTATAATATATCCTAAATCCGATCCCATGAAAAAGGCATTTTTATTCCTTTTTGCATGCTGCTTTGCACTGCCTCTCCTTGCACAACAACCTGTATATCATTTTCCGGAAGAATTTTATTTTGTAAAAGAAGTGCCGGCCACGGAATTTGCGGGCAAGAATTTTCGTTTTGAAATTGCAGTAAAGGAAGACCCTGCGGATTCACTTTCCAAAGTGCGCATCCACGGCGTAAATGTAGGTAAGGGCCCCGATGATTTTCTGAAAAGTGATTTTACAGTGGAAAAGAGAATTGAACAGGAGTGGACCATCTACACCGTTGTAGGAACTGTTCGGCAGGATGCAGCACGTTTATGGTTTTATGCTGCTGTAAACGGCAATGGCAATTTCTATTTTGATGATTTGAGTTTTTATGTAGAAGAAAGCCCTTCGCGGTGGAAACAAATCAGTTTGTATAATCATTCATTTGAAGAAAAAGGCCGCAATATTTTCGCAGGCTATTATGTAAGTACGCGCAAATCGGCCAACGTACGTACACAGTTGAGTAATGAAGTAGCCAAAACAGGACAGCATTCCTTGTTTGTAAGCACGGTGCGCGTTGTACCGGCACAGTCGTCCGGCACGGCGCAATTGAAATAATTTCTCTTCACGGAACATTTGCTTAACCATAAAAAAACAACCACAGCCTCCACAAAAAAAGGAGCTCGCGATCGGGCTCCTTTGTTTTTCCAATACCCATGAAAAATCAACCGTCCTGTTTATGCGTTAAGGTCCACCATATCTTTAAGCAATGGTTGCTGGCTTGTTATGATGAATGTCCGTCTGCCACAATTCAATGCTGTTATTTCAAATGCTTTAAGTGATAGACGGGAAATGCTGGCCCGGGTTTGTTATAGGTTTCTTAAGAAAACCTGTAAAAAACCAGATTACCGGGGACAGAGGTAGTATAAGAAGTTCATTCTCAAACAGGAATGCCTAATAGCTGCATCTCTTTCCGGAACTGTTCCGGGGAGCGAAAATGAACGGTATGGATACCTAATTCCCGGGCAGGATGCAGATTGCGCTCATTATCGTCGGTAAAAATGGCGCTGCGGGGATCGATGTTATAGCGTTGCAGCAGCAGCTCATAGATTTGTTTGAAGGGCTTGCGTGTTTTTTCTTCGCCGGAAACCACGCGTCCGTCGAACCAATGGAGAAACTCATAACGTTGCAGGGCAACCGGGAATGTTTCGGCGCTCCAGTTGGTAAGCGCATATAATTTGTAATCAGTTTTTTCTTTGAGTGTACGGAGTATTTCCACAGTGGCTTCTATGGGCCCTTTCAACATTTCTTCCCATCGTCCGTAATAGGCACGGATATTGGCTTCGTGTTCGGGGAATTGGGCTACCAACAGTTCAGTGGCTTCAGCAAGTGGCCGGCCTGCGTCCTGTTCTTCATTCCAGTCGGAGGTGCAGATGTTCTGGTAAAACCAGCGCAGTTCTGCTTCATCCTGGAAAATGGTGCGGTATACATAATCCGGGTTCCAGTCTATCAATACGCCCCCAAGATCGAATATGATGGTGTTGAATGCATGCATACTATTGGGTATAGATCGTTTACATAAAATGGTTCAAGGGCTGAATGCGTTCACTATCAGCCATACAACAATACAACAATTCGCGCAATCAAGAGTTCAGCCGGTACATGACCGCTGCTGTGGAAGGACATAAGCCGTTAAACTCCCGCGATTGTAAAAGGGCCGTGTGTACCACTGGGCGGCCGGTTATTTCAAACCCTTTTTGCTGAAAGAATTTTTCTGCAGTGGTAGTGATGAGGTAAATATGTCGAACGCCTTTTTCCCGTGCATACAACAATAATCTTTCTACCAGCTGTGAAGCCAACCCCTTATTGCGCCAGGCCTCAGCTGTAACCAACGATCGCAGCAATGCTGCTTCGCCGTAGTGCTCCAATCCAATGGCGGCCAGTATGGTTCCGTTGTGGTCTCCTACGAAGAAATGAGTAAGCTGCGGATCAACATCTGCTACCGGCAGATTTGCTTCGCGCAGCAGGGCAGCCACTGCGGGAAAATCAGCTGCAGTGGCTGCGCGAATGGTTACATCAGGTGACATACATTTTTTGATTTTTACACTACCGATCAGCAACAACTGCTTCCTGGTTCACAACAAAGGCGCTCATCTTTCGCAGGCTTTTCTGCAAATACAGTAATGCTGTAAATTCCGGGCCCACCTTGTTTTACAGATGCCAGTTCATCCCGTGATAAATAATTCAACAATATTTCATCGGGTATTTCAATCTTCTTTTCTTTCTGCAAAAGAATGTTGGAGAAGCCGGCCTCGCTGATAATAGCCAGGTATTCCTTTTTGTGGATGGCGCCGGCAACACAACCTGCATACATTTCAGCAGCGGCCTTCAGTTTATCAGGCAATGCCCCTTCCAGCACAATATCGGAAATGGAAAAATGTCCGCCAGGCTTCAACACGCGGTAGATTTCACTGAACACTTTGTGTTTGTTGGGCACTAAATTCAGTACGCAGTTGCTGAGTATTACGTCTACTTTGTTGGAAGTAACCGGCAGACTCTCAATATCGCCCAATCGAAATTCTACATTGTTGTACCCCAATTTTTTTGCATGCTCTCTTGCCTTTTCAATCATGGCTTCAGTAAAATCCACACCAATTACTTTTCCTTTTTCACCTGCCAGGCGGCGGGCAACCAAGGCATCATTGCCGGCGCCGCTGCCCAGGTCAATTACGGTATCTCCTTCTTTGATCTTTGCAAATTGGGTGGGAATGCCGCATCCCAGTCCAAGATCAGCTTCCGGATGATAGCCTTCCAGTTGCGTATAATCTTCCGACATGATGCTGTACACATCGGTAGCGCTGCAGCAGGCAGTGGCGCCGCAGCAAGCGGTTTGGTTTTGCGTTTTGGGTTGCCGGGCGATTTCCGTGTATTTTTCCCTGACAAGCTGTTTGGTTTCTGTTGAAGAATTCATGGCTATACTTTTTTTGTTTTAAATGGTTGCTTTATCAGCAACAGTCGGATGATTTATCTGTACAGTTTGGGACGGTTTTTTCCAATGCTTTCAATCCTGAAAAAACGCCGGTAAACTGCTCATAAAAACGATTGAACGTTTCCCAGTTAATGCAATAGCAACTGCGTGGACCATCAATGGTTCCTTTGATGAGCCCTGCTTTCAACAATTCCTTGAGGTGTTGCGATACGGTGGATTGGGCTAACGGCAACACTTCCACGATCTCTCCGCAAATGCACTCCTGTCTTTGCGCCAATACCTTCAGAATGGCAATACGGGCAGGGTGGGCAATGGCCTTGGCAAAATTGGCCAGGTGCTGGTCCTGCTGTTCAAATACTTCTTTTTTGTGAATGGCCATAGTGTTGATGATTTGGATTTCGGATTATCCACCCCTCTTCCAGGGAGGCTATCAGGCAATGCTTAGCGTCGCTGCATTTCGCCTTTCCTTCATCCTATATCGTAAATATACGATTAAAAATGCCTTGTAAGCAAAAATTTTTTTTCAACTCTGGTCGTTATGGGTAGGGAATTATTTGTTGCGGGTTTCTGCTGCCAGGGAGGTACTTAAAATTGTATGAAATACACTTAATTAGGCAGCGCTGTGAAAATATTTGTTAAAAAAAATTAACAACCGTTTGTACAAATCCCTTAAATTAGCGGGCTAAAATAAAAAAGGTCCGCTGTAGAAACAGCTGACCTCTAACGATTGCTTGCCATATGAAAAAAGAGATAAATCTGTGTTAGCCGTATACAGATCTTCTTTTAACCCGTATACCCTGAGCCTCTAACGATTTCATTTTGCCATTCTGACGATTGCTTTGCCTATGTTTTCGGCTCAATTGCAATACAAATGTAGCATGCAACTTTAAACCATTAAAAACATCTTATTGGGGATTTGATTATGCCAAAAGGGTGCGCGATTCGCTGAAACCCTTGCTGGTACTGTGTTTCAGGAAAAAATCATGATGATGTCCAACCGTTTAACCGACACCTTATTCCAATTGGTCCATTCGCTGGAGAAATCGGAAAAAAGGCATTTTAAATTATATATTAAAAGGAGTTCTGCTAAAGAAGATTTGAAAATCATTCAGTTGTTCGACGCACTGGACAAACTGAAAGAGTATGATGAGAAATTGCTGCTGAAAAAACTGCCCTCCATCCAAAAACCGCAGCTGAACAATCTCAAAACACATCTTTACAAACAGTTGTTAGCAAGCCTTCGCCTGCTCAAAACCAGTGAAAATATTGATTTACAACTTACAGAGCAGCTTGACTACGCCCGCCTGCTGTACAATAAGGGATTAAAACTGCAAAGTCTTAAAATACTGGAACGTGCCAAGGAAATTGCGCGGGCCAACCAGAAATTCAATTTCCTGGCCCAGGTGATTTCGCTGGAGAAAAAAATCGAAACGCTGCACATCACCCGCAGTTCCCTGGAAAAAACGGAGCAACTGACTGTTGAAGCGCTGGAGATCAGCGGACATATTGATCGCGTAACGCGACTCAGCAACCTGGCGCTGTTGCTCTATCGCTGGTATGTGAAGAACGGCCATGCACGCAATGAGGCCGACGAAAAAGATATTCGCGAATTTTTCCACAGCAACCTGCCGCCCGATGCCAATGCCATCAACGGCTTTTATGAAAAATTGTATCTCTACCAGAGTTATTGCTGGTATGCGTTTATACGGCAGGATTTTTTGATGTACTATCGCTACAGCCAGAAATGGATCGATCTTTTCCATAACGATCCTTTCATGATAGAAGTAGAAACAGGCCATTATGTAAAAGGCATGCACAACCTGCTCAATGCGCATTTCGATTTGCGCAACTTTGAAAAGTTTGAAGTCACGCTGAAGCAGTTTGAAGAGTTTGCCAAAACGCCGGTGGCCAATCAACACGATAATTTCCGCACGCATACTTCCATTTACATCAACAGCGCCCGGCTCAACTGGCATTTAATGCGTGGTACTTTTAAGGAAGGATTGTCTATTGTACCGGAAATAGAAGCTAAACTTACCGAGTATGCGCTGTTTGTAGACAGTCACCGCATTCTCGTTTTCAATTATAAAATCGCCAGCCTGTATTTTGGCAGCGGCGATTATTCTACGTCTATCGATTATCTCCAGAAGATCATGCATGGTCCGGCCAATATGGACCTCCGCATCGACCTGCAATGTTACGCGCGCCTGCTGCACCTGCTGGCGCATTACGAACTGGGGAATTATGAGTTGATGGAATCGCTCACCAAGTCGGTATACCGGTTTATGGCGAAAATGAAAAACCTAACGGTGGTGGAAGAAGAAATGTTCAAGTTCCTGCGTCATTCATTTAAAGTGTCGCCGCGAGAACTGAAGCCAGAACTGGAAACATTTCTTACCAAGATCAAGCACCTGGAGCGCAACCGTTTTGAAACAAGGGCGTTTGCCTACCTCGATATTATTTCATGGGTAGAAAGCAAAGTGTACGAAAAACCGCTCGGCACGGTGATTTACGAAAAATACCTTAAAAGGAAAAAGCGCGTCTACCGCGAGTTGCCGGCGGCATAACATTACACTTTTGCCAATCGCTCTACTGCTTTCTCCAGGGTTTCTTCTTTTTTACAGAAACAAAACCGCACCACTTTATCATCTTTACCCGATTGATAAAATGCCGATACCGGTATGGCAGCCACACCAAACTCACGGGTAATGCGTATGCAAAAATCTTTGTCGGCTTCATCGCTGATGCGATCATAGGTGGCACCCACAAAATAACTGCCGCGGCTTTGCAGCATGGTAAAACGTGTTTGCTGCATCAGTTGCAGAAAATAATCGCGCTTCTGTTGCATCCATGCCGACAGCGATAAATAAGAATCTTTGTTTTTTAAAAACTCTGCCAACGCCACCTGGGACGGAGTGTGGCAGCTGAAGCAGTTGAACTGGTGTATTTTTCTGAATTCGCTGGTGAAAGGTTTCGGCGCTACGCAATACCCGAGTTTCCAGCCGGTGCAGTGATATACTTTTCCGAAAGAAAAGCACACAAAGCTGCGTGCATACAAATCGGGATAACGCAGCATAGAGTGGTGCGGAATGTTGTCGAACACGATGTGCTCGTACACTTCATCGCTCACGATAACAATGTTTGTATCCCGCACAATACTGCGCAGCTGTTCAATATCGTCCTGCTGCAGCACAGCGCCGGTAGGGTTGTGGGGAGAATTGAGCAGTATCATGCGCGTACGTGGGGTAATTTTTTGTCGTACGAGGTCCCAATTGATTTTGTACTGGGGAAATTCGAGGTTTACCGGTACCGGCACGCCACCATTTACAACTACATTGGGAATATAGCTGTCGTAACCGGGTTGAAACACGATCACTTCATCACCCGGTTGCAGCGCCGAAGTAATGGCGGTGTAGATGGCGTAGGTGCCGCCGGGTGTAATGGTTATTTCATCGGCCGGATGCACATTGTTGCCGTATAGGAAAGCAATTTTTTCTGCAATGGCTTCCATCAGTGGCCAGTATCCGGGCATGGGCGCATACTGGTTGTAATTGTTTTTCATAGCCGCGGTTACCAGGCCGGCCAGTTCTTCGGGCATGGGGTAATCGGGAAAACCTTGTCCCAGGTTCACGGCTTGTAGTTCGGCCGCGAGGCCGCTCATCACGGTAAAGATAGTAGTGCCAACGTCGGGAAGTTTGCTGTTGATGTTCATTAACCTTACTAATTTAATCACTTGCCCTGCAACTGCTCCCGCACTTTTGCCGGTAAACTTTTTACTACAAGCACATAGGAATGGTCTATCCATTCTTTGAGCGTGGCGGAAGATACGGAACCGTCTATGGTAATAGTATTCCAGTGTTTCTTGTTCATATGGTAACCGGGCTGCACGCAGGGATACCGTTCGCGCAGTTCTATGGCCAGTTCAGGATCGCATTTGGCGTTGAACTGTAAAGGCTGTTCATCCAGCGCAATCAGCAAAAACATCTTACCTGCCACTTTAAATACCAGCGCATCGGGACCAAAAGGCAAAGTTTCTTCCGTTGCCGGTTTAGCCAGGCAATATTCTCGCAAAGTGTCGAGGTCCATAATTGTAATGTGTTTGGCGGCCGTTTCGGCCATAAAATGCACCCGCGCATGTATCAGTATCCATAGCTGTAACGAGTTTGGCGTATAGGGTTCCCCATATACAGCATCCCGTACCAAAACCCGAAACGAATTTACGACACGATTGCGGTGGCTTCTATTTCAATCAGAAAATCAGGTTCAATCAAACTGCTTACTTCTATCATGGAAGTGCAGGGTTTTATTTTGTTGAACACTTCACCATGCGCCCGGCCATATTCTTCCCATAAGGTAATATCGGTCACAAACATGCGGGTGCGCACCACATCTTCCAGCGATGCGCCGGCCTGTTGCAAAACCTTTTCGATTTTTTTAAGGATATACTGCGTTTGTACATAGGCATTGTTCTTCCCAACCAACTGGTTGTTTTCATCTACCGCCACCGTGCCGGTTACTTCAATAATATTGCCTACCCTTACCGCCCTGCTGTACCCTACAATGTCTTCCCAGCGGGCGCCTGAAGAAAAATTCTGTCGTTTCATCTGTCAGTATTTATATCGTTGCGTTTAATCCGTAATTGGGGGAGGAACAAATTTCCCGTTTCAAAAAGGCAAATAACAAAGAATTTTCAAAGGGAAATTAGTCAGCAGGTATTGCTGTAATCGGGGGTGATTTTTTATGTATCTGATATTTGTTATTTAACCTTTGGTGCCTTCCCTCACTATTGCTTGATTTCAATATTATCCGGCTTCAGCAGTTCATCACCTATCAGCCTCAGGTATACCTGTGCTACGGTCACTACGTCTTTCTGGCAATAGGTTACTATTCGTTGCAGGGCCTTTTCTCTTTCCTCCGGTGTTTTTGTTGACCAGTACACTTCCCATACCATACTGCCGTCAATATCGTCTTTGGGTGTGGGTATGCCCAGCACACAGGCCAGGAGGTTGAGCGAAGTGAAGCTTTTTATATCGCCGAACCGCCACATTTCCATTGTGTCTATATGCTTTATTTCCCAGGGTTTTTTGCCCTGGGTGTTCAGGATGGCTGGCACGGGAATGCGGTGGATGATCATCCTGCGACAGAGGTAGGGAAAGTCGAATTCCTTTCCATTGTGCGCACAGAGCAATTTATCGTTGTGATTGTCGCGGGTCCAGGCGGCAAGCATGTTGCAAAATTCTGTCAGCAACATTTTTTCATCATCACCATAAAACGATTTCAACACCAGCTTTTTGGTTTGTCCGCCCCCGTTGATATAACCGCAGCTGATACAAACGATCTTGCCAAACTCTGCGTATATACCGGCACGGTTGTACACTGATTCCGCCGTTTCTCCTTCCCGGTTTTTCACCAGGTGGGCGGCTTTCAGGTCCCACAAGGCCTTCCATTGGTCCGGCATAGACGCGTAACTGTCGTATTGGGGAACGGTTTCAATGTCGAGAAACAAAATATTGTTCAGTTGCATGGTGTACGTTATAGATTTTGAAAAGGGCTGGCATCGCGGTGCGATACCTATCATTCAACAATAAAAGATAAGGAATCTGATGCGATTGATCAGGGCAGGCGGTTACTTATTGGATATGCTGTACGCCTCAGCGGCACTACGGCACGGAGGGGGACATGATAGTCTTCAATACTGCTGAGGTTTGTAACCTGGCTACAGGTATTTTTCGCCTTTGTTACGTTTTACTTCGGCCACATATTCCTTGATGTCCTGCTCTTTTTCTTTTTTGCAGATCAGCAATACATCCTGCGTATCTACCACAATATAATCTTCGAGACCCTGCAGTACCACCAGTTTGTCATCGGGCGTATTTACCACACATCGCTGCGTATCAAACACAATGACGTTGCCGCCGGCCACTGCATTGCCGAGATAATCTTTTTCCATGTTTTCCCATGCGCTGTTCCAGGTGCCAAGGTCACTCCATCCAAAAGAAGAGGGGATCACATACACGTTATCTGCCTTTTCCATAATACCAAAATCGATGGAGATATTGGTACATAAGGGGTAAATCTGTTGCAGGGCATTTTCTTCTTCAGTGGTGTTGAATTTGTCCTGCTCGGCCGCAAACACTTCAAACATTTCCGGCAGGTATTTTTCAAAGGCGCCAATGATATTCTTTACCTGCCACACAAAGATGCCGGCATTCCATAAAAACTCCCCGCTTGCCACGAAAGCCTTTGCCAGTTCCAGGTTAGGCTTTTCGGTAAAGGTTTTTACCTTGTACACATTATCCGTAACAGCCGGTTGTTCGTACTGAATGTATCCATAGCCGGTGTTGGGATTGGTTGGTTTTATGCCGAGCGTTATAAAAGCGTTGTGTTTGTTGACAAAGCTGAGCGCTTCAAGACACACCTTATTGAATCCAACGGGGTCGAGGATCAGGTGGTCAGAAGGGGCTACAATAAGAGAAGCCTGCGGATCTTTTTGCAACAGTTTGAAAGAAATATAGGCAATACAGGGAGCGGTGTTTTTACGCGAGGGTTCGCCCAGGATATTCTGCAGGGGCAGGTCGGGCAGCTGGTTTTTTACAATATTCACATACTCCTGCGAAGTGACTACATAAATGTTTTCGACCGGAATGAAAGCTGCATACCGCTCAAACGTTGACTGGATCAGCGTTTTGCCGGTATTCAGTATATCAAGAAACTGTTTCGGAAAATTGGTCCGGCTCATCGGCCAGAAACGGCTGCCAATGCCGCCCGCCATAATAGCCACATAGTGATGTTTGTTCATGATGCTTCGTTAATGCATAAGCAGGATGATATAAGCAAGCTTTGCATTACATCCTGCATCCGATTTAACTAAATAAGTCCTTCCCGGATAAGGTCGTGCAAATGAATAATGCCCAGGTATAATGAGCCATTGGCAACTACCAATTGTGTAATATCATATTGTCGCATCAGGTCCAGCGCTTCTACCGCCAGTCCTTCCGGTGCGATGGTTTTCGGGTTCACGGTCATGATTTCCTGCGCCGTAATGCTTCCAAGATCGTTATTTTTTTCAAGCATACGGCGCAAATCGCCGTCGGTGATGATGCCCAGCAACTGGTTATTGGCGTCCACTACGGCCGTGGTGCCCAGTCGCTTTTTAGAGATTTCAATAATCACTTCTTTCAGGGTGGCATCGGGCAGTACCTGTGGTTTCTCGTTGTGCCTGTACAGGTCCGACACATGGAGGTATAATTTCTTGCCCAGGGTGCCGCCCGGGTGAAAACGGGCAAAATCATCGGATGTAAATCCTTTGATTTCCATTAATACCACTGCCAGCGCATCGCCCATCACCAATTGGGCGGTAGTGCTGCTGGTAGGGGCCAGGTTATTGGGACAAGCCTCCTGCGATACGGTGGTATTCAGCACCATATCTGCCTGCAGCGCCAGGTAGGAGGAGGTATTTCCCACCATGGCAATCAGCGTATTGCCAAAATTGCGTACCAGGGGCACCAGCACTTTTATTTCGGGGCTTTCGCCGCTTTTGCTAATGATCATCACCACATCTTCCTGCTGAATCATGCCCAGGTCGCCATGAATGGCATCTGCGGCATGCAGGAAAATGGCCGGTGTACCGGTTGAGTTTAAAGTTGCTACGATCTTCTGCGCTATGATGGCGCTTTTTCCGATACCACTCACTACCAGTCGCCCCTTCATATCCAGTATAGCCTTTACGGACCGCTCAAAATCAGCATTCACCATCGCTTCGAGGCCGGCAACGGCGGCCGCTTCCTGGCGGATGGTGCGGAGCGCAACCTCTTTAATATCAGTAGCCGGTACCGCAGACATTGTTTTTACTTGCATTAGGCAGCAAACCTACTTGAAAATGTTATACAAGGCAAACAGTTGTGAGTATCGGAGGGATGTTTCGGGTCCAGGATGGGAATATACCGTCTTTCGGCCGGGCACGTACCCCGTTTTTGTTAATAAAAAACACATGTAAAAATCACTTCCTCATAGTACCTTTATCCGTTCTCTATTATGTTAAAGGGAGCTGAAAAGGTTGTACCGACCACGGAAATAAATTAAATTCGCTGCCCTTTAAAGCAACCATGTTGTCATCAACAACGGGGCAATGATAGCAATTATGAACAACTACCCGGTTTATCCTGCATGGTATGAACAGGATGGCCGTAATCTTGGTGGGGAGGCAACTATTAGAGCATGGCAACGACATCTAAAAAAGCAACTGTTAAAGTAAAAGACCTTAAAAACAACACTCCGGCGAAAAAAAATGGTAGCGCAAAAAAGAATGGCTCCATTTCCAGCGCCCAACTGCTAAAGGCCTTACAAGAGCATTTTGGTTTTGATTCCTTCAAAGGAAACCAGGAAGCAATTATTAAAAATTTATTGAGCGGTAAAGACACTTTTGTCATCAAGCCCACCGGCGGAGGCAAAAGTTTGTGTTACCAGCTGCCGGCTATTCTCAGCGAGGGGGTAGCCATTATCGTTAGTCCGCTGATTGCCCTCATGAAAAACCAGGTTGACCTGGTGCGCAGTTACAGCAGCAAAGACGATGTGGCGCATTTTCTCAACTCTACGCTGAGCCGCAAGGAAATTCGTGAAGTGCATGAGGACCTGTTGAGTGGCAGGACTAAAATGTTGTACGTAGCACCGGAAACTTTAACCAAGCAGGAAAACCTGGAATTCTTCTCCGGTTTGCCGCTTAGTTTCTTTGCAGTGGACGAAGCACACTGTATTTCGGAATGGGGACACGACTTCCGTCCCGAGTACCGGCGGTTGCGGGAAATGATGGTGCAGATCAATCCTGACATTCCCATCATCGCACTAACAGCTACGGCTACACCAAAAGTACAAAGTGATATTATCAAGAACCTGGGACTGCGTAACCCGGAAATTTTCATTTCTTCCTTCAACCGTCCCAACCTGTATTACGAAGTACAGCCGAAAATCAAGAAGGACCAGACCATCAAAAGCATTGTGCGCTTCATTGTGCAAATGAAGGGCAAGAGCGGTATCATTTATACTTTGAACCGCAAAACCACCGAAGAACTGGCCGATGTGCTGATGGCCAATGGCATCAAGGCGGTGGCTTACCACGCGGGACTGGACAGCAAACTGCGCGCCGAGCGACAGGACCAGTTCCTGAACGAAGACGTGCAGGTGATTGTGGCCACCATTGCTTTCGGCATGGGCATCGACAAGCCCGATATTCGCTTTGTGATCCATTACAATATTCCCAAGAGCATTGAAAACTATTACCAGGAAACCGGCCGTGCAGGTCGAGACGGACTGGAAGGGAAATGTATCCTATATTACTCTCATAAAGACGTATCGAAGCTGGAACACCTCATGCGCGATAAGCCGCTCAGTGAGCGCGAAGTAGGCGCCCAGCTTATCAGCGAAACGGTAGGTTACGCCGAGAGCGGGGTTTGCCGGCGCAAAACGCTGATGAGCTATTTCGGTGAAGAATATTCGGAAAGCAACTGTGGTCAATGCGACAACTGTCTGCACCCGAAAGAGCAGGTGGAGGCCAAAGACAATGCCGTAAAAGTGTTGAAGGTGGTGAAAGCGTTGAACGAAAGTTTTGCCACGGATTATACGGTGAATATTCTGATCGGTCGTTTAACGCCGAATGTCTCCATGTTCCGCCACGACAAGATTGCCGAATTCGCTATTGGCAATGATCAGCCGGAACATTACTGGCTATCGCTGATCCGTCATATGCTGCTGGAAGGATTGCTGAGCAAGGATATTGAAGAATATGGGGTGTTGAAGATCACCAAAGCCGGCGAAGCCTTTGCCAAGAAACCTAAATCATTCAAGATCGTTCTCAATAACCTGTACGAAGAAGCCAATGCCGACGACGACGAAGGGACAGAGGCCAGTACCGGCGCAGCGGCCGACGAAAAACTGTTTGGCATGCTGAAAGAACTGCGCCAAAAGGAAGCGAAGAAGAAGGGATTGCCGCCCTTTGTGATTTTCCTGGAAACTTCGCTGCAGGATATGGCTACGTTGTATCCCACCACCCTGCAGGAACTGGAAAAATGCCAGGGGGTGAGCAAGGGTAAGGCATTGCGTTATGGCAAACCGTTTATTGAACTGATTGCCGGCTATGTGCAGGAGCACAATATTGTGCGCCCGGACGATTTTGTAATGAAGAGCGTGGTGAATAAGAGCGGCAACAAAGTATACATTATTCAACAGACCGATAAGAAAATCCCGCTTGAGACCATTGCCAAGAACAAAGGCTGGCGCATGGACGAGATGCTGGAGGAAATGGAAACCATTGCGGCGAGCGGCACCAAGCTTAATCTGGATTATGCCATTGACGAATGGTTGGACGAGCATGAGCAGGAAGAGATCCTGGAGTATTTCAAAGGTTGCGAGACTTCCAGTTTGCAGGTGGCGCAGCAGGAGTTAAAGGATGGGAATTATAGCTGGGAGCAGTTGAAGATTATGCGGATTAAGTTTTTGGCGGAGTATGGGATGTAGGGGGTAGGTTTGGTACTTTAGATAGAAGCGCAGGGCGGTGGCAAGGACTGGCCATTGACGACGTTACGGCAGGTTTGGTACGTTAGATGGAAGTGCAGGGATTATGTGGGTTTGGTGCGATGGCGGGGATGCTTTTGGTGGGGTGAAGCGGGTTGATTAATGCCTTATTTTTGAAGCCTGGCGTGGGCATGCAATGGCAGGCAGGACAGAAACCCGGAGGTAATACGGTTACTGCATTGCTGTTTTCGTGCGGTTCGTGGTATGTGGTGGAGGTTTGGATGATTTTTGCGCGATGGGGACGAAGACGGTGTTTATAAGGTTGGGGCTTTCTGTTGCAGGCCTGGCGTACGAAGAAGGGTGATAGCTAAAGATTTGGGGGTCAAGGGGTCTGGTTGGTAAGGATTTTGAGGGGGAGAGAAAATACGATCCGGTTATTTTTGGCATATTCAGGGGCGTATGTTATTTTTGCTGCCCAATTTAATAAGTTCGCCTTTCGGCGAATAAGCGGTGCGGTAGCTCAGTTGGTAGAGCAAAGGACTGAAAATCCTTGTGTCGGCGGTTCGATCCCGCCCCACACCACGGAGAGAATCAAGCAGTTATGACAAAAAGTTATAACTGCTTTTTTCTTTGAGGACAACTATAGGATAACATTTCGCCTTTACCGTATAAATGTGTTATAATCAGTAAAGCCTGGCAAAAAATCAGTTTTAAACATTTCATAATAATGTATGATATTGCCAGTGGTTAACTATGGTAATACTTTTATAGCGGTATATGTCTGATAAAGCTTACATAACACCAAAAGTCTTAAAATGGGCAAGAGAATCGGCAAAGATGTCTCTTGAACAGGCCGCTGCTAAAGTATCAAAGACACCGGACGTAATAGAATCATGGGAAAATGGCGATTCGCAGCCAACCATAAAGCAGGCTGAGGCTTTAGCAAAGGCTTATAGAAGGCCGTTCGCCTTATTATTCCTTCCTGACATCCCAAGAGATTTTCAACCTTTGCAGGATTTCCGTAGAAAATCTGCTAAACCACTCAGCACAGCATCAATATTCATTATACGGGAAATACAGCAAAAACAGGCATGGATTAGTGATTTATATAAGGACAATGACGAACATGAGTTGTCATTTGTTGGTAAATATACCATCAATAGCAGTCCACAGACTGTAGCCAATGACATTTTGAAAACGCTGGATATAAACCCGCTTAAATATAATACAAATAGTCCCATAAGAGAATGGATTGATAAGGCAGAAAAGAAAGGCATTTTTATTTCCAGGACAAGCTTTATACATCCCAGACTCCTGCTTGATAGCGAAGAAATGCAGGGTTTTGCAATTGCAGATAAACACGCTCCTTTTATTTTTATTAATTCAGAGGACTGGGAGGCGCCCCAATTGTTTACAATCGTTCATGAATTAGCGCATATCTGGATAGCTGCATCTGGTATTTCAAATGAGGTAGAACCAGAGCTTAAAAACACTCAAGGCAAGGACCCTATAGAACGATTCTGTAACGAAGTAGCTGCACGGGCATTAATGCCTACTGATATAATGAGGACGTTTGACCAGTCCACTTTTTCAAGCAGCAGAGAACTTTTCAGGGCTGCAAAAAGATTAGGTGTTAGCTCTTTTGCTTTCTTAGTAAGGGCTTTTAATATGCAGTTAGTATCACCGGAAAAGTACAGACAGCTTAAAAAGGATGTTGATGCAGATTATCAGGATTTTTTAAATCGTGAGGAGGAAAAGAAGGCAAGACAAGAAAAAAAACAGAACGGCCCTAATTATTATCTACTTCAGTTGAACAAGAACGGTAGATTGTTTACTCAGGTTGTGCTGGATTCGTTTAAAGGTGGTTTTATTGAGGCTACACAGGCAAGCAATTTACTTAATACCCAAATAAATAAATTCCCTAAACTAGAGGCTTACCTGTATAAATGACGACTGCCCCAGAGAAATACTGCTTAGATGCAAACGTGCTAATAGAAGCATGGAACAAGTACTATTCCCCAAAATTCATTCCCAGTTATTGGGACACATTAGATCAGCTTGGCAAGCAGGGTCGAATATTTCTCCCCCAGATGGTATTTGAAGAAATTACAAGAAGTGATGATAAATTATTAAAATGGCTGAAAACCAGCAACATTGCCATTCGCCCAATAACCGAACCCGTAATAAGGTGCCTCAAAGATATTTTTGATGCAAACCCCTTACATAAACATTTGGTTGATAGCGTAAAACAAAGGTCTTTGGCTGACCCTTGGGTTATAGCTCATGCTATCCATGAGAAGGCTTGCGTAGTAACAAAGGAAACCAAAAACACTGCTACAAATAGCTCAAGAATTAGAATACCGAATGTATGCGATAATATGAAAGTTCGGTGGATTAATGACTTCCAGTTTATTGAAGAAATCAACCTACACTTTACCTGCGGTTTTAAAAAGAGTTAACTATACCATTGCAGCTTCTGTGATTCTTGCAATAAGAATGTATTCTTCTCAATTTTCTTATAATTCATTGTTTTCATTGTATAAAATATCTATTCGTTGAACGCTATTTGCCTACAGGATGATGCCTATAACGCCCTGCTTGATTGTAAGATAACCTGAAAACGCTATACGTGTAACTTAGAATTCACAGAAACAGCTTTATTACCAGCTAACAAACTCCTCCCTTTAGTATTATCTTATTACCCTATAAACTCCTCCACATTCTCCGGCGATATCACTTTTGTTTCTGTATTGGCATAATTTGCCGCGAACGTTTGAGGAAATCGCACTTTCTGTTTTCCCCACTTGAATTCGTATGCCAGGAACTTGTCTTCGTATTCTTCAATCAAATCAATTTCCTGTTGCTGCGTAGTACGCCAGAAATAGGAGGTGGCATCTATGCCGTTATAACGTAAGTACTTCATTCTTTCAGCAACCAAAAAGTTTTCCCATAGGGCGCCCACATCGGTTCGTGATGAAAGTGGTTTGAAATTATTGATAACGGCATTGCGAATGCCGCAATCATAAAAGTATACTTTCCTCCCCTTTTTTATTTCATTGCGTACATTGCGGTTAAGCGCAGGCAAACGAAAAACAACGAAAGTTTTTTCCAGCAGATCTATATACTTGTCAACAGTCTTGCTGTCGCTGCCAATTGTTTGCGCAATCTCGGAATGATTAATCTCACATCCTATCTGCAACGCCAGTGCTTTTAGCAGCTTGTCGAGCAACGCCGGTTTTTTGATCTGCTCTAGCATCAGTACATCCTTATACAAATAGCTATTTGCAAGAAGTTTTAATAGTTCCTTTTCTTCACCGGGCCTGGTCACAATTTCTGGGTAGTATCCAAAAATCAGCCGTTGCTCCAACATTCGCTTCTCCTCCAACAAACCATGGTGCCGCACCATCTCGCCAAAACTCAACGGGTAAAGCATGAACTCATATTTGCGACCCGTCAACGGCTCGTTCACCTGGCTGGAGAGTTCAAAAGCCGAAGATCCGCTAACTAAGACTTGCACCTCTTTTATCTGATCAGTAATAATTTTAAGTGTAAGGCCTATGTTCAGAATGCGTTGCGCTTCGTCAATGAAAACAATCTTATGATTTCCGAAAACTGCCTTCAACCTGGACGCTGAAGTATTGGTCAACAACTCCCGCACATCAGCATCATCCCCATTCAGGTAAAAGTATTCACGCCCCTGTAATATAGCTTCTATCAGCGTGGATTTCCCCGATTGCCGGGGGCCAAAAACCAAAATCGCCTTGCCTTTAAAAAGCCGGGCTTCAATGAGTGGCTGGATATACCTGAATATCATTTTTGGGGATTTAAATCCAAAATTATTATAATTATCCTGGAATTGAATCTAAAATTATCATAATTATTTTGGAATTTATTTCGCAAATTGCTTACAATTGATTGCAACTGAAAGACTTATATGCAATGTGTTGGACAGCCAGGAGGGTTGTTTTATTAGTGCCTTTTGGAACAACATGCTACAGTTTGTATTTGACACTCAGCAATAACCCCGAAACCCGCTGAATACCGTCAACCACTTATGAAGTAATACTACATATATAGCACATAGCACAACCCGCAGGGAAATGCACAACCATAATAAGAAATGCAATCTATCAAGAACCAAGTTAACCCGGCAATTGCAAAAAATAAGCGACTACCCGGTGAGTAATCGCTTACGCAGCATAGTTATAAATTCAGGGATTACTTTTGCGACTCCATCATCCCCCTCACCAACGGCACCGCCTTGCCCACCCCTTCCTGCAAAGGCAGCAACACCGGCAAGCTAAACCGCTTTTCATAATCCTGCTGGTAACGGTACGCCTCTTCATTGGAAATTCCCGCCGTATTCATCACCAACGCCACCACTTCACTACCGTACATTTTTATCAGTTCAATTTCACTTTCCAGCGAAGGCATTTCTCCCCAGTGAGGTCTTTCCGAAAAATATTTTCGTACAGGAGAGAATACCAGAAAGGTTTTTTTGGCATTGCCGGAAATAAGGTATTCCGATCCGCAAGGTCCGGAGGGATTGCGCAGGCCCGCCTGCCCTTCAAGAAAAATAACATCGGGTTGTTGTTCTTTATAACACCGCACAATTTCATGTTCCAGCTCACCGGCCACAAAATCGTTCACGGTGCTGTCTAATATAAACCCGTACTTCCCATCCTGCATCCAGCCGGTTTGACCAGTAAAAATCATCTCTGCTTTGATGCCGTGTTCGCGGCAGGTGTCGCGCAACATCCGCGTGGTGGTCCTTTTACCCAGGTTGGTTTCAATGCCCAGTACAGCCACAATTGGACTTTTCACCTCGAAAATTTCACCTGTCCAGAAATGCAGTTCTTCGCGGGGTTTCGGTTTGCGTACATCTATCAGCGTTACACCATTTTCTTTTGCCAGTTTTGCAAATGATTCATCATCGCTGATGAATTCGTGCAGGCCACTTACCACCGACATTTTGTTCCGGATGCTGTCTGCCAGCTGCTGTTTTACCTCAGGAGGTAGTTTGCCTCCCTTCGGCGCAATGCCTACAATGCAATAGTCAATAGGTTCCGGGCTGTTGGCGAGCGCCTCCTGCACCGAAGCATATACAGGAATGTTTCTGTGTGTGCCATCTATAACAGTACCCGCATCTTTGCCGGCGTGTATATGATCAATAATCCCAAGAATCCGAAAGCGGTCGCTGCCACGAATTAGTCCATGCGCAGTTTTGGCGGGAGGCTCCGCCAGTAATCCATTTGTTAACACAATTGCATTGTTTCCCATTGTATAAGGTTATTTTAATTTCTTCTCTGCAACATTTATTTAATTCTTGTAAATGGTATCCGCAGCGCGCGCTCTGCAGAGCCATAAAAACCTGTTACTTTATTTTTCCGGTCGCGTATAAATTCGATCTTCACGCTGTTGTCGACAATAAATGTATCGTGGCTGACGGGCTTTAATACCATAGTTGTGGATGGACTGCGGAAAAGTACCAATGTATCACCTTTTACCTGCACAGTAAACAAGGCATCTGCGTCTTCGCTGTAATATTTGCCGGCATAGGCAAAATAGTCTTTAGGATCGGGCTTGTGGGGCATTACAGTATCCACAGCCTGCCTTACCGGAACCGGCGGCTTACCAAAAAATACTTCAGCCACTTTGGCGCCCATGGCCGAGGTAGGTATGGTGCTGCCATCGTTGCTAAGGTATACCACCGACAATTCCTTTTCAGGATACCAGGCCAGCCATGCCCGGTAACCGGCCGTTGCCCCGCTGTGCGATACCTCGCGCACGCCATTAAACGTAGCAACACGTACGGCGCCGGCAGCATAACTGATGGTTTGGCCATCATTGGTAATGCCTTGCTCTTCACGCAGCCGCGACAGCATAGGGCCGAATTTACCCTTCGCCCAGTAGCGCAGCCACTTGAGCAGGTCTTCGGTAGTGGTTAACAACGCAGCATGGCCATGTGTATTTTCAAACGGCATAAACTGGATGTATTGCCGTCCTTTCTTATCATATGCCACCGCGCGGTTGGGTACAATTTTCCGGAAATCGTCGCGCCAGCTGGTATGCTTCATACCCACCGGTTCAAAAATCCTTTTGCGGGTAAATGCAGCCAGAGACTGGCCCGAGACCCGTTCCACCAGCGTGGTGAGCAGGGTATAGTTGGAATTGCTATAGCTGTACTTCGTGCCCGGAGCAAAATTCAGGGTCTTTTGCCGGAAAATAATTTCGCGGGCATGGTCCTGCGTATAAGCGCGCGTACCACGTGGCCATCCACCGAAAGCGGCAACGGTCCCCCAGTCTTTTAGTCCGCTGGTATGGACCAGCAAATGTTTTATGGTTATCGTTTTGCCATAGTCCGGCAATTCGGGTATGTATTTCCGTATGTCGTCATCCAATTGCAGCTTGCCTTCTTCCGCCAGCATCAGTACGGCGGTAGCGGTAAATTGTTTTGATACGGACCCTGCTTCAAATATGGTGGCGGGCGTATTGGCAATGTGATGTTCAAGGTTGGCCATACCGCCGGCTTTGTTGTACAGAATCCTGTCGCCCCGTGCAATCGTCAGCACGCCTCCCGGCGTATGCGTATTCCAGGATTGAAAAAGTTTATCCAGTTGGGCTGCTGTATCGGCAAAACTGCCGGTTTGCGCTACAGCAGACACACACCATATGATCAGGCCTGCAACAAGGGATACGAGTTTGTTCATAGTAAACGATTATTTTTTTATAAACCAGAAACCCATTGCATCATCAATGCGCACAGGTAACCTCCATAGGTACCCACGGCATAACCACAGATGGCAAGCAGTACGCCCACGGGCGCCAGTGAGGTATGAAATGCGCTGGCTACTATAGGAGCAGAAGCAGCGCCTCCCACACAAGCCTGGCTGTTTACTGCCAGGAAAAAGAAAGGCGTTCGGGTAAGTTTCCCGACTATTATCAACAGCAGCGCATGAAATGAAATCCAGGTTAATCCAACAAGAAACAGTGCCGGCTGCCCGAAGACGGCGCCTACGTTCATCTTCATACCTATGGTAGCAATGAGCAGGTACAAAAACACCGAACCGATCTGCGAGGCGCCTGCTCCTTCCAGTTTTCTTGCCCGGGTAAAAGAAAGTGCTATACCGAAGGCACTGGCCAATACTACCGTCCACAAAAATGAAGAAGTAAGACTGAATTTTTCCAGGTGAGGCGCGGTGCGTTCAATATAGGGAGCAATGATGCCGGCCAGCCAGCGGCTCAATCCGGTTACACCTAACCCGATGCCTACAATAGTAATAGTGTCTGTAAAAGAAGGTATACGTTGGCTCGAGAGCCGGAAATTTTCCATTTTGGTTTTCAGGCCTTCCAATGCTGTGGTATCTGCTTTCAAAAAGCGATCTAACCTCGGCGCCATTCCTGCGCCCAACAGTAAAATGGCCATCCACAAATTGGCCACCAGTACGTCCACCGCAATGGTGGCAGAGAACAATTCAGGCGTTGGTTTAAACACCGCATATAATGCCGCCTGGTTGGCGCCTCCGCCAATCCAGCTGCCTGCCACCGTTGCCATACCCCTCCAGGTGGCAGCAGCACCTTCGCCACCCAATACATCCGGATTGAACAGCGACACAAGGTACAATGCCAGCGGTCCACCTATAATCACCCCCACGGCTGCTGTGATAAACATGATGCCGGCTTTTTTTCTCAGGCGCCATACTTCTTTAACATCCAGGCTGAGCGTAAACAGCACCAGGCTTGCAGGCAACAAATAGTCCAATACTACGCCATAGAGCTTTGACTGATCGCCGGAAATCACCCCAAAAGAATTCAGCAAACCGGGTATGAAATAGCACAGCAGCAGCGTAGGTACATACTTATAAAATTTCTTCCAGAAAGGCCTTTGCGAAGAAGCAGTGGTAAATATCAGCGCCAGCAACGTTGCCAGTATCCCTAATACCACCACGTCGTCTGTTATCAATGCTTTGTTTTCGGGCATGTTATAGTTTGTTCATCAATGAGCAATTACGGCCGGTCTGCTGCTGTTAATCCTATGCCCGGCAATGCAGTAAGCACCAGTTCTCCGTTCTCAATATAGGCTCCCCGGTAGGGATCATTTTCTGCATCGAGATTGCCATCGAGGTCAACCCAGTCGGCCAGGGCGCCCAGTTGTGCAGCGGCGCTGATGGCGCAGGACGTTTCAGACATGCATCCGAACATCACTTTCATACCCAGCGCTTTGGCGGTAACCGCCATTTTGAATCCTTCGCGCAGGCCGGTTGATTTCATCAGTTTGATATTAATGCCGTGATAGAGCGACGATGCCTCTTTCAGGTTCACCAACCGCTGCACCCCTTCGTCGCCAATGACAGGCAACGGGCTTCTTTCGGTTAACCATGCCTGATCGTTCTTCTGCTCTTTGGGCATGGGCTGTTCAATAAAGATCACGTTTTTTTCTTTCAGCCAATGTATAAAATCCAGCGCCTGTTCTTTGTTTTTCCATCCCTGGTTGGCATCTATAAACAATGGTTTGTCAGAAGCGGCGCGGATGGCTTCCACCAATGCCTTATCATTGTCAGTACCGAGTTTTATTTTTAAGTATTTGTACTGGCTGTATTCGCGCGCCTTGCGGGCCATTTCTTCCGGCGTGCCTATGCCAATGGTCATGGAGGTTGACAAACGTTTTGCCGGCAACCCAAAATAACTGTGCACGGGAATGTTCAGCAACTTGCCCACCAGGTCGTGCAGGGCAATGTCGATCGCTGTTTTTACTGCCTGGTTGCCCGGCGCCAGCTGATCAACATACTGCAATATGGATTCGGTATCGAACGGATCTTTAAACTGCGACAGGTCTACTTTTTCAAGAAATGCTGTAGCCGATTCCCAGCTTTCGCCATAGAGGGGTGGTAAGGAACCTTCGCCAATACCTTCTGTTCCGTTGTAACTAATCCGGGTAAGGATGAGAGGGGCTTCGCTTCTTGCGCCGCGTGAAATTCTGAACACGTGTTTCAACCGCAGCATATAGGTTTGCCAGGTCAGTTGGATCATTACTGTTGTTGGTTTTTATGCAACTTATTTAAAAATAATCTTCTTCAGGCCATTCTACTCCGGGTTCATTTAAAATTGCAGCAAGCAGCGTGTTTAGTCCGCTTACGCTGGTATTGGAGAATATCACCGCGCAAAAACCTGCACTGGTTCTCATCCAATGACTTCTTGAACCGGGAAAGCTGCCGCCATGCGACCAGGTGCTGCCGCTTAGCGTAATGCCCAGTCCATATCCCTGGTAAGCAAAGGGAGGAGTAGTCATTTGCTGAATGGATGCCGGTTGCAGTATATCAGGTACGGTGGCATATCCGTCTATCCGCACCAACAACCTGATCAGATCAATGGCAGAGGCAATCCAGCCGCCATTGGCATCGCGTCGTTCAAAATTGTAGCCATAAGGATCTTCTGCACCTACGCCGTGGTAGCGCGATTCATTGGGTTTGCGATCGGCAAGGGTGCTGCCACCTATTTGCATGTTTTTGATGCCCGAAGGAGCAAGAATGTGTTGCTTAACGTACTGCTCATACGAAAGACCGGTTATTTTTTCAATCACACGGCCCAGTATCATAAACCCTACATTCGAGTAGGCATAAGTGGTACCAGGCGCCACATCCAGCGGGCGGTTATTAAGAATCCAGGATATGAGCTGGTTGGCCGTCATGGACTGGTTTACCATGGTAGGATCATTACTGGCATTGCCCCAGCCGCCCAGGTGATGCGACAAACAATGTTTAACAGTAAGATCGGTGATATACTGTTTATATGGCTGTGTACCGAAATCATGGCCAAGAATGGCGCCGTCGCCAAAAATCTTATCGTCCAGCGACAACTTGCCTTCTTCCACCAATTTCATAATGGCCGTAGCGGTAACAGTTTTTGATATGGAGGATATCCTGAACAGTGTGGAGGTATCCACCCGCTGACCGGTTTGTTTATCAGCAAAGCCATACCCTTTGGCATATACGAGCTTGCCGTTTTTTGTTATGGCCAGCGACATACCAGTCACATTGTTCTTGCCCATAAAGCTGCCCACCAGATTGTCTACTTTTTCCGTTCCGCTTTTGTTGTCGGGTGGCGGTGCGGTATCGTTGCCCTTCTTTGAACAGGCAGTCAGTTGCACCAACGCGAGCAAAACCAATATGATGCTGTTCATTCTTTTCATAGACGTTTGTTTTTACAGGTTAAAACCACCAGCTGAACGAGTTGGCCGAAATGGGGAGATCGCCCAATGATCCCACAAACCAGGAGTCAGGATCTGTTGTATCGGTAAACCTGAGTTTATTACCGTGGCGGGTAACCTTAAATTTCTTAGCATGCAGGTAATCATCAAACAATTGCGGCGGCGAGGTAACGCCAGCATTGGCATTTTGGTGCACGTAATCAAAGGTCATTTCCCCTTCATGCGACATACGCAGCCAATACCTGGTTTGCCCAATAAATTTGGAAGTGCTGGTAGCATTGGCATAGGCCATTACAAGAATCAGGTCGTTGAACTGTGTATCAAACACCAGCAAAAACTGGTGTAGCTGGCGTCCTGCGCTGGTGTTGATGATATGATTTTTTCCGGCTGTCCACAGGTCTTTAAATTTTTGCGACTGTTCGGCGTCTTCGGGATCTATCAATACGGATGAGTACAAGTTGCCATTGTTGTCGAACAGCGTATACACATGCGGTGAAGTGGGCATGGGGCGCGGCGTGTTGCTTTCAAAACCTATATTCGTCAATTCGCCAAACACGAAAGAAGAGGGGTCGTCGGTGCGGAACAGTCCGCCCAATTGCGCACCCGGCCGGGGCGTGGAAACGGCTTCATCTACCCAGTCTACCTTAAATTCATATTGTTCCAGCCAGTTTTCGAGAATGGGGGCCATTACGCCTGCTGCCCGCAGGTTGGTGCCATTGGCGTCGACGCTGTTTACAAAAACAAAATGGCCTCTGCCCTGGTCATCCAGTTGCAGTTCATAAATCCAGGAGGCATAGGCATAGGAAAATGCAAGACTGGCCGTAGTGGTGTATACAAAAGTTACTCTTGCCTGGTTGTTGTCACCAAAACGAACCTGCAGTCCGTAAGGCGTTCTTCCGCCGGTGCTGAAGGCAAAGAGATTTGCTCTCATCGTTTCCCAGCGATTGAGAAAATCTGCTGAAAGTCCGGGCTGCATAATATCAATGGCAATAGTGTTGTAGTAACTGCCTTCGCCAATTTGCGTATGCAGCGGATACAACGTTGAAGGTTTGCCCACCAGAGAAATGGCAATGCCGATCTGCTTGTAGTTTTCACTTACTTTAATGGTTTCGTTTCCTTCCAGTTCCAGCACCAGGTTTACAGCGCCGCTTCCGGGCGGAAAATCCAGGATGTTGATGGCTACTTCGCCGGTGCTGCTGTTGGCCGGAATTTCCATGACGCCGCCATCGGCCAGTTCATAATGCAGGCCTTCTTCGGCGGTGGTTTCACCGGCCACCACTTTATAGCGGATGGTTTGTGCAACCGGTTGGTGACCGCCCAGCAAATTCACTTTGAACCGGGCCATGCCGCTGCCCTTCTCCAGCGGCCCCAGTATAGGATAGTTTTTCCCTGGCGCTTTGCTTTCCCAGGTAGCCGCATCAAATTCCACCATGGCATCGCGAAAGAGAAAATCTTCTTCATATTTTTTAAAGCATCCTGCCAGCAATACCACCAGCAAGGGCAGCAGAAAGCTTATTTTTTTATTATGATTGAAAACGCTGAACATCTTGTATGCTTTTAATTAATTAAAGTCTGTTGCTGCAATCATTATTCATAACCGAAATTCTGCTCGAGGTTTCCGTTGCGCTGCGTTTCGGAATAGGGAATGGGAGCCAGTATCCGGTATTCTTCAAATTTTACATCACCTGAGGGTTTGATAATGTCCATACCCAGGCGCTTCAAATCGAAAAAGCGATGCCCTTCAAAGGCAAATTCCAGTCTCCGCTGCAATAAGATTTCATCAAGCAATGCCTGCCCGGTTACGGTGGCATCTACGGGAGCCAGCCCGGCGCGTTCGCGAATGCGGTTCAGGTCCATGCGGGCCAGGTCTTCCTGTGCGGGAATCATGCGGGCATAGGCTTCTGCCCTGTTCAGGTACATTTCTGAAACGCGGATCACCGGTACATTATCGAGATTGGGTGTACCGCTTCTGCTGAGAAACTTGGTCATTTCATTTCTGCCGTTGTTGCGCCCCAGGCCGTTAATGATCAGGCCACGGCGAACATCGTTGGCGGCATATTTGCTCATCAGGTCGTCGCTAACCACTACATTACCACGTGAGGCAAAGGTGGCGCTGTTCAAGGTGTTGCGCGAAGTGAAAGTGGCGCGCAGCGATTCATTTACGCCAATGTTATCAGCAGCGAGGTATACCAGTTCAAACAACGATTCGGGATGTTTCCTGCTGCGCCAGGAACTGATGTAGTTGTCTTTCGACTGAAATTTTGCCGCATGTACCGCCAATACATTACTGGCTTCGGTAACCACGCGTTCGTAGTCGCCGTTGTACAGGGCCACGCGCGACAACAAAGCTGATGCAGCGGCGGAAGAAGCGTAAAATTCCGGGTCGTTGCCGCCAATTGTTTTGCCATCCAGTAAGGCAATGGCCTGCTCCAGGTCTTCATAAATCTGTGCATACACTTCGTGTATAGGAGCCCGGGAGGGGTACTTCAAATCATCCAATTTCAGGGTAGGGGTTGTAATCAACGGTACCCCTCCACGATTGGCATCCTCTACAATGGCAGTAGGATCATACGCATATATACGCATGAGGTTATGATAAAATAGAGCACGGAGAAAATACGCCTGACCGGCGATCCTTTCCCGGAATTCATCTGTTAATCCGGGAACATTTCCCTCCTCCAATACTTTCAGTATGTTGTTGATACCATTAATGGCATAGTAACTGCTTTGCCAGTTATTGATATGCGCACCGGGCAGATTGCGCGAATGCGAATACAGGTCATTGGGATTATTGGTATGCGCTGCATTGTCGGAAAGCAGTTCGGGAATGGCAATCAAATCCCTTCCATACTGACTGACTGGCCGCAGGTAGGCATATACACTGTTTAATGCCGCTTCGATGGCCTGCGGACTTTCCAGCGCAATAGAAGAGTCGATCGATTGCCGGGGCGTAACATCAAGAATTTTGTTGCATGCGAAACCGGCGCATGCAGCGATGAGGAGTATGTATAAATATTTTTTCTTGCTCATAGTAGCTGATTTTATAGACTTACCTGGATACCTGCAGTGATACTTCTTGTTTGCGGAATAATACCCTGGTTGCTTTCAACGCTGCCGCCGATGGCAAATTCAGGATCATAACCCGTCCAGGCCGTCCACGTACAAAGGTTAACAGCCGTTACATAAATTCTCGCTGCCGAAAGGCGCAGCTTTGCTATTTGTTGGGGCGAAAAGCGGTAGGCCAGCGTTACTTCGCGCAGGCGAACAAAAGAGGCATCTTCCAGGTACCGGGTAGAAGTACTGGTATGCGCCGAGCTGTTGAATTCGGCTCCGCCTGCAATAAGGCGAGGCACGGAAGTAACCTGTCCCGGTGTGGTCCAGCGTTTTTCGTACAGTTCACGTATGGTATTGCGTGCTGCATTGTTCATAACGTTGGTAAGCACCTGCAGTTGGCTGTTGGCCATATATCGGCCCATATCGTAATGGAACAATGTGCTTAACTCGAAATTTTTATAGCTGAACGTGTTGTTCAAACCCCCGAAATATTCACTTTGCCATCCTTTGTTGGTAGGCACGTTGTCGGCAGCGGTGAGCAGGTAAGTAATGTTTCCATTTGCATCATACCACATGGGCCGCCCGTTGGCCGAATTCACGCCTGCATAGCGCGGCCGGTACCAGATGGTAAGCGGATACCCTACGCGAATGGTATTGGAAATGAATTCCAGCCCGTCGTAGAGTTCCATCACTTTGTTATCGAGGAAAGTGATATTAAAGCTGGTGGTCCATTTGAAGTCTCTCTGGCGGATATTCACTGTGTTGAGCTCCAGTTCCAACCCCTGGTTGCGCAGTTTGCCGGCATTGCGGTCAATGCTGCCAAAGCCGCTGGTATAAGGCAACACCATATCCAGCAGGAGGTCTTTGCTTATCCTGCGGAAAACATCTACGGAGCCAAATACTCTTTCATTCAATATTGAAAAATCAACACCAATGTTGGTAGAGATATTCTTTTCCCAACCCAGGTGGGTATTGGCCATGGTTTGCAGGTTGATGCCCGCATTGCCATTGTACGAGGTACCACCCTGGTAAAATCCGCGCGACGATACATTGTTAATCTGATCATTTCCGGTAACGCCGTAGCCTACACGAAGCTTTAACTGGTTGATCCAATTGGCTTTTTCCAGAAAGTTTTCGCGCGAAATATCCCAGCCGGCAGAAATGGAAGGGAAGAAGCCCATGCGATTATCGGCGCCAAAGCGGGATGATCCGTCGTACCGCATGGTGGCGCTCACAAAGTATTTCTTTTGCCATTCGTAATTGATCTGGGAAAAGAAACCCAGTTTGCGCATGCCTGACCAGGAGCCGCTCACTTCCACTGCTTCGGCGGCAGACTGCATGGTGCGGTACTGGTAGGTGGGGAATCCTTGTCCGCGCGCCATTTCATACTCACGCACATCGCTGCGGTATTCTGCACCGAGAATGGCAGAAATAGCATGTTCTCCGCCAATAGTGGTTTGATAATTGAGCGTTTGGTTGGTGGTAAAGTTTACGTTCTCGATGTTCTCATCTATCAGGTATCCGTTTACATTGGCCCCGTTGGGGGTACGCGGATCGCGGTAATAGTCGTTCCGGATGAAACGATAATCAATACCGTAAAAAGATTTGAAAGTGAGGTTGTGGAGTATTTTATAATTAAGGGCGAAGTTTCCTACCAGGGCACGATGCCGGACTATATTATCGTCTACCGTTGCAGCCTGAATTGGGTTGAACCCGGTGCCCGGCATACCGGCATAGGCATTGAAAGATCCATCGGGATTGTATATAGGTACGGTGGGCGGCATAAATACGGCGGTATACTGGGGCGATGCCGATCCGCTGTTGCTTCCCCAGGAACCGGTGTTGCCGTTCTGGGTAATGAGGCTCAGGTTGGCCGACATATCGAATGAAAGCCGGTCGCTGGCTTCATTGTGCAATCGTATTCTGGCGGTACCTTTTTCAAAATCTATCCCGGTTACGTTTCCGTCGTGCCTGTTATAAGCACCGGACACATAGAAGGTTGATTTTTGATTACCTCCGGAAGCAGAAAATTCAATATTCTGTACAGAACCATTTTTAAATGCTTCCTTTTGCCAGTCGTAGGTGGGCAATCCGGCAATTTCTTCATCAGTGAGGTCTGGTGAAAGGCCATATTCCGCCAGCGCCTGTGCTTTGGCCACATCAGGATGCATGGCAGGATTGGCATTTACCAGTGCTTCGGTACGCATGGCAATTGCCTCTGCACTGGTGAGTACTTCAAAGTTTTTGGGGGGCGCTGAAATGCCCTGGTAATAATTAATATTGAACCTGGTTTTACCTGCTTTACCTTTTTTGGTGGTAATGAGAATAACACCGTTAGCGGCCTGCGAACCATAAATGGCCGCTGCTGCCGCATCTTTCAACACTTCTATTGATTCTATATCATTAGGATTAATATAGGCCATTGCATTGGTAGAAGTGCGGGAAGAAGGCGCATTGCTGTTCATTTGCACGCCATCTACAATGTACATGGGCTCTGTACCGGCGCCGATGGAGCCAATACCGCGAATATTGATGCGCACGGAGCCGCCGGGCACACCGGTTTGCGACTGTACCAATACCCCTGCCGCTCTGCCCTGGATGGCTTTGTCGAACGACTGCACCGGTATGTTTTCTATATCAGCACCGCTCACAGAAACGATGGAGCCGGTGAGCGATCTTTTCCGTTGCGACATATAACCGGTTACCACCACCTGGTCCAGGTCGCTGGGCGATTCTTCCAGTTTCACTTCTATAAACGACAATTTGGCCACGCGCACTTCTTTGAGGCGGTATCCCGTCATGGAGAAAACCAGTACGGCATTGTCTTCCACTCTTTTCAACTCAAAAAATCCATTCTCGTCGGTAGTGGTACCGCGCTGGCTGCCGCGCACCTGTACACTCACACCGTGCAAGGGACGTCCCCGTGCGTCGGTCACCTTCCCGCTAACATCCTGCTCCCGTATTTCTTCGGCTATAGCATACTGTTGTACGGAAGCAGGGTTGTTTTCAGACACTGATTTGCCTGATTTCACTGCTTCCCGTATCAGGACCACCTGGCCCGTCAACACATATTCGAGGCGGGAGTTTTTCAGAATGGCTGTCATCGCTTCGCTGATGCCTGCCTCTTTCAAGGAAACGGTTACAGGCGATGCAAGACGGTCAATATTGCTGGGATAAATTAATTGCAGGTTGTATTCCTGCCTTATTTCATCCAGCACCTGGCTCAGCTTTTTGTTTTTTACGGTAAGGGTAACCTTCACCTTTCGCGGATCGCCGGCCTGGTCGTTTGCCGTAACGTTGGACAAAGTAATCAGGCAAGAGAAGCATAGCCACAAACAGTAACGGCATAGCAAGGCCAGCCGCGCAGGCCCAAACAACTTGCGCATTGCAGTTAATTTTGATTAAACAATAAGTATTACGGGTTGTCTTGTTCTACCAGCACATAATTTTCTCTTTTTTCAGCTTTTACTTTCCCGGTGCTGTTCAGGAGGGAAAGCATTTCATCGAGTGTTGGGGGAAATTCAAAAGCCCCACTGAATTTTATGGAATCAGCAATTGGCCCTTTGTATCTTATCTCTACGTCGTAGTGCCTTTCTATATCATTGAACAAGTGCTTCACCGGTTTATTCTCGAGCAACAAAGTATTTTGTATCCAGAGAATATAGTCTTCTGCTTTTACATAGCGCGTCACTACATCCTGGGTTGCGCTCACCTGCACCTGCTGGCCGGGTTGCAGCACCACAGACTGGTTCAACCCGTTCCATTCAATACTTCCCTGCAACAACGTTACTGCTTCACTGGCATAGTAGGCATTGATGTTAAACCTTGTTCCGAGCACGCGCACCGATTTATCGTTGTATTTTACTACAAAGGGGCGTGCTGCTGCGTGCGTTACTTCAAAATACCCTTCGCCTTCCAGTTCTACGGTCCGTTCTCCTTCGGTAAATTTTGCCGGAAAACGAAAACGTGAATCAGCATTCAGCCATACCAGTGTGCCGTCTTCAAGCGTCAGTTTAAACTTCCTGCCTCTTGGCACCAACACGGTATTGTATCCTGTTACGGCTTCGGCACCTTCCTGCACATGGATCTGCGCAGCGTCTGTGTTGAACTGTATGCTTACTACACCATGCTGAACGGAACCCTCTGCGCTGTCCAGTTCAATCCGTTTATTGTCCGGCAATACCAGCGTAACTTTTTCTACTGTGCTCGGTACAATTCGCCTGGTTACCTGCTGCTGGTCTTGATCAGGCATCAGCCATAGCCAGGCAGCTGTGACCAATACGCCCACGATGGCCGCAGCGGCCGCCCATTTGCTGCGGTACCAGAGCTTTTTTACTTTCCTGCTGCCACTGATGTGCTTTTCATAAAAGCTTTCCCATGCTGCCTGCGGGTTGGTACTGGCTACTGCGCCCAGGAGCGATGGTTTGTCATCGTATTCCGCCATCATTTGCACCAAAGCCTTTTCTTCGTCATTCAGTTGTAATGAGCGGTTACCCTGTAAATATTCCTCCAGTTTGTTCCAGTCTATATTATTTGATGGCATACTTCAATTATTTATTGTCGCATGAAGTATAAAAAAGGGTGAACGGATTTTTAAAAATTTATAATAAAGGCAAAAAAGAGCAACATTTCGCGCAACTGGTTCATAGCGAGACGGAGATGTGTTTTGACAGTGTTTACAGAAACACCCATTTCCCGGCTGATTTCTGTGTAAGATTTGTTGTGATAATGGGCCAGCAGAAAGGCTTCCTGTCGTTGCGGAGGCAATGCGTTGAGCGCTTCGATCAGTTTCAGTTCCCGTTGTAATTGGTCGGGGTGCTGATTTGTCTCTGGCTGGGAAATGATATCCTGCAGTGCGGCGGCGTCCTGAAGATATTCGATTTGTTTGCCGGATTTACGGAGCAGGGATATGGTTTTATACTGAACGCCTTTTACTGCCCAGGCAGCCATATTGGTTGTTACAGACTTCCAGCTTTTTTTCAACCATACTTCTGCAAAAAAATCCTGTACGGCATCTTCTGCCAGCTGCCAGTTGCGACAAATATCAAATGCCTTTGCCGCCAGCAACTGATAGTACTGCTTAAACAGATTTTCAAATAGTACAAGATCATCCCTGCGCTGTTCCTCCATAATTTGACGTAGTGGCTTGGGTTTACTGCATTAATGCCGGTAATTAGCGTCTTATCTGACACGCAATACATTTTTGGTATGGAAGGTTTAATAGTGGATCGTGGCTGTAATTTAAGCAAGACAATTTATAAACAGCACAAATGAAGGAGGTGCGGATGTGGAAATAAGCGAATCAGGTTGCCATTTTTCAGGGTTTTATTCATGAGAGTATAAGGTCAAATTGAAATTTTTTGCCGTTTTGCGGGGTGGCAAGCTACCACATAGCTGAAGGTTCTGTTATTGCTTTAGCGTAACTTACTGGTAGTGTGGCTTACTGCTGTAATAAAGCTTGAACATGTTTAGAAAAATAGCACCGGACAAATGGCGGCATTTTTTTGCAGGTATTGTATTGGGCGCTGTATTGCAGGGCGCTGGTTGTTGGTTACTGCCCGGTGAACTGGTGCTGACAAGCATACTGGTTTTTGTGGTGGTATGTGTGATCAGTTATGGTTTTGAGTTGTTCTCTAAAATTACCGGAAAGGGAGTGCATGAGGTAGCTGATGCGGTGGCTACGGTGATTGGGGGTGTGGTGGGAATGGGAGGGGTGATGGCAGTGCTATGGCTTTTGTAAGCCTGCCCGTTAATTTTTTCTTTGAAAACGAATTTCCGGAAGAACAATTTGTATTTCTTTCCCTGACTCATTTTTCCAAAAGACGATATAGCGAATAATAGCACTTATTGGTTGATGGCCCTTATTTATTTTCTGCATAAATTCTTCCCTGAATGATTTGCTGAATCTGGCGATTGGCCGTCCCTTATAACTGCAACCGGCTTCGGCCACATTTATTTCCAGTGCAGTTCCGGGAAGCAGTTTTTCCACCTCCTGCTGGATAGTAAAACGGTCTGCATAACTGAGCCATACATCTGTCATTGCCAACACGAGGGATATGTACTCCGGCTCTTCGTATGTTGTGTTATCAACCTGGTATTGAATACCCGGACCGCTATATTGCTGAAGATAGTCATGATTGCAATGAACAGACAATAAGTTTTTTGCCCGTGTTATAGCTACATAAACCAACCGCTTGTTTTCTTCTGTGTTGAGATAAAGATTGGGGAGGGAAAGGAAGACATTATCAAATTCTTTGCCTTTAGCCTTATGAATGGTGGCCACCTGAACAATTCCTGATTTTCCTGTGTAGAAATCTTCCAGTTTGGATTCGGCAAGAAATTGTCGCCAATCTGTTTTATAGATCCGGCCACCATATTCATGTTGAAATTTTTGTATGATGTTCAGCACCACATTCAGGTTAGGGGATTGTGCAAACCGGTTTCGAAGATTATTCACTGCATTTCCAAATAATTCCGGCTCTACCATCGGGTTAGCGGGCATGACATTCACAATCTGGTTGGTCAGATAACGAAGCTCCAGCATGTTGCCCAAATTGAATCCTTCATTGCCTTGCACCAGTTTTGCAGCAATGCCCTTTTGTTTTAGCAAATCAGTAATGGTTGCTGCCTCTTCATTCGTTTTGGTGAGAATGGCTACGGAGCCTGACAGTTTTGTGTTTGTGAACTCATGAACAAGCGGGATTATCATATTGTCCGTACTGTGACGGGTAATTAATACGGTACCCCCTGGCCCTGATTTGGAAAGGATCGGCTCATGCTTCATCCGGTTTTGAATACTGGTCACAAACTGGTTGCTCAGATGGACCACTTCTTCCTTACTACGATAATTATCCAGTAAAGTGTACCGGCAGCCTTTCTTTTCGTTTAAAAACCACTGCATGCACGCCGATGATGCGCCACGAAATCCATAGATGTTCTGGTCATCGTCGCCAACGAGAATCACACGCATGTCTTCATTTTTCTCCACCAAAGCCTTAATCAGCTCAAATTCCTTTGCACTGATATCCTGTGCTTCATCAATTACCAGTACAGTTTTTGTTACCTGGTTGGCCAACACTTCTTCATTCCTTATTTTTTCTGTTGCCTCCTCTATGATTTTGTCTGACTTATCCACATCACCCATTTTACCGAGGAGGTCAAAACAATAGGAATGAAATGTTTTTATAGGCACATAATATGCGGCGCTGGCACCAACCAGTTGTTTCAGCCTTGATTTGAATTCGGAAGCTGCCGCACGGGAAAAAGTAAGCATCAGCAGCTGGTCTTGTTTTACATCTTCCAGTTGCAGTAAGGAGGCAAGTTTATGCACCAGCACACGGGTTTTGCCACTACCCGGACCGGCAGCTACTACTATATATTGACTTTCGTTGTCGTTTACCACTTTGCTTTGTTCAAGCGAAAGACCTCCTACCAGTTTTTCGAATTTGCTTTTTGTTAGCCTGAGTTCAAGGTCTTTTGCTTTTCGTCCGGGGAAATATTTTTTTATAAACGCGGAATATTCCAGCTGAAAATAGTCATTTACAAACTCCAAAGCCTCCTTATAATTCCGGATCATGCGCTGCGCATATTCTCCTACAATATGTATTTGCCGGATTTTGTTTTTATAATATTCTTCAAGCTTTGCGTAATCCTCTTTTGTATACTTTTTCTTTGAGTTTTTTTCTTTCCGTTCCACTGAAAGGCGTTGGTAAACGACCATAAAGCCGCCTTCTATATGAATAGCATTTATGTGCGACAAATAAAACAGCGTGTCTTCTATTTCAGCCAGGGTTATATCCCGGGGAAACAATGAATTGGTTGCCTTAAAATATGCTGCAGCTTCCAGTTCTGAAAAGTCAACTAGCACTTCATCGCTACTATTATCGTTCTGTTGCTGTGCTTTTTCAAACAAAAACTTCACTATTGTGCCGGCAAAGGCTTTTCGCCGTTCCAATTTGGCCTTCAGCTGCTCTACACCCAATTTCGGTTCTACCCAATAACAGTTGGGATCCCGCTCATCGCGCTTTTTCTTTATCCATTGCTGTATTTCCCAGAAGTTGAGTATGGTTTTGACATAAGAAGGCGTATAGGTATGCTGCAATTGCACCGATGCTTTTTCGTTCACATCTTTCAGATTCAGCAACACAGGTTGACTTTTCAGATGCCTGAGCAGGAAGTCTTCCAGAGCAATATATCGTGCGGTACGTTCTCTTGTATTTTCTTTTGCTCTGGTGTTGCTTTTTACAAAAGCCTTCAGATCTCTTGTGTCCGCAAGAATTTTTTCCTGTTTCAGCAGGTTCACAATGCGAATAACAGTTTCCTGATCAAGCCCCAACAGATCGGCCAGGTAATCTACCCGGGTTTCTCCTTCTTCCTCTTTTGCATCGGCGCTTTTTTTGGCAGAAAATAATCTTTTGATTATACGGGTTGCATATTCTTTTTCTTTTCCTGCTAATACAGGAGAAGCCTCTATTTTGTCAATGGCTTGTTGTGCTGTTTTAGCCATGATACCCGTGGCGAACACCCGGGGAGCATTGTTGCCACGCATTACATAGCCCGCGTCTTCCAGTGCTGCAATGGCTGTAGTAATACGTGTTTCTATTCCTTCCACTTCGTCATCCCATCCGGCATTACGGGCAATTTCAAGTGCTGATCTGGAGAGCCGATTACGAAATTTTGTCAATTGCTTAATAGCATTCCAAACTTCATTTATTTCCTTGATGGTAAGCTTTGTTTGATTATGGAGCGAAAAGTGATTGTTCAGATCATCTTCATTATACAATACGTAACATCTGGCCATGATATTTTCACTTCTTCCGGCGCGACCTGCTTCCTGGATATAATTTTCCAACGAATCAGAAATTTCGTAGTGAATAACCATTCCTACATCGCTTTTGTCCACACCCATACCAAAAGCCGATGTAGCTACCATAACATTCGTTCTGCCATTTATAAATGCCTCCTGGTGCTCCACACGCTCGCGACTTTTCATTTTTCCGTGGTAGTAGTTGGCATTAAATCCGTCTTCGGTTAATTTTTTTGCCAGGTCCTCTGCTTTTTGAGTACGCGATACATATACAATGGTAGGACATTGGTGAAGGTCCAGCAGGCTTCTTAATTGCTGGTATTTATCTTCGCTTTGCAGCACTTCATATTGCAGGTTCGACCGCGTTGCTTTGGTAGTAAAAAGCTCCAGCGTGAGGTTCAGTTTTTCTTTGAAGTATCGCCTGATGTCTTCAATAACCTGTTGTTTGGCCGTAGCTGTAAAACAGGAAACCGGAATGGTATAATCCAGGTTTTTCCATTCCTGCAATTTCTTAATAAAGTCGCCGATATAGAGATAATCCACCCTGAAATCCTGTCCCCATGCGCTGAAACAGTGCGCTTCATCAATCACAAACCTGGCTATATGCCGGCCCTGCAATATTCTTTCAATGGTATTGCTTCGCAGGCTTTCGGGCGAAATATATAGCAGGTTAGCACCACCCTCTTTTACCCGTTCAACGGACTTGTTGCGTTCAATCGGGTCCTGCGACCCATTGATGGTCACTGCGTCCGTTATACCTGCCTTTTCCAGGTTATCTACCTGGTCTTTCATGAGCGATTGTAAAGGAGAAATTATTACCGTCAATCCCCGGTCGGCTTCGCCGGCCATCAGGGCAGGCAACTGAAAGGTGATGGATTTGCCGCCACCGGTCGGAAATATGGTCAGCAGCGATTTACCTTCTATAGCCGCTTTCACCGCATTCTCCTGCAAGGGCACGCCATCAAAACTGCGGAACTGATCATAATGGAACCAACGCTTCAACGCTTTTCGTGCATCCAATTTCTGGCTGCACCAGTGGCATCCCTGTTTACAGGGCTTGTTGCGCAGCAGGTAAAAGCAGGTCTGTACCTGAGGATATGTTTTTAATACCCAGGGAGGGAACACCGATATGCGGTCGTTTACATTGATCAATGACAGCACATAGGCCAGTTCCACAGGTCTGTTTTGAAGCAACTCATCCAGGATGCCATTGGTACAAAGCCGGTCGTGAAACCGGTTGATGATAGCGGATCTTATTTCATTAGATGGTGGCTGGTAGCCACAAAGTTCAAAGAAGTGTGCAAATTGCGGCTGGTTGTGCAGCAGTGCGTAAAAAATATACTGTAATGTGGCATCCAGCTTTTGAAATGCAGCCCTTTCATCGTCCAGCAATTCTTTGGTTTTAAGGGCATCGATATAGGGGTTGTTGCTATTTTCGGGATCCAGTTTATAGTCTTTTACCAACGCATGATAAGGCTTTGCAGGAAAGAGCAAAGGAGAAAAATAAAGGGTATCAACTATACGAATGGATGCTGGTATTTCGAGATGTTTCAGGTCGTGCTGAAAAATATTATGGCCGCAGAGAAATGCTACGCCTTCAAGCAATTGGTAGAGTTGTTGCACCGATTTTCCGTGGTACTCACGACCATCAGAACGGCAACATCCTATATCGGCAATCCGGCCGTCTTTGTCAACTTCCAGGTCAATATAGGCTACAAGTGAAGTCATTCATAAAGAGCATTATTATAGCTTTCATTTCTAACGGCAGGGACTGGGTCAGGATTGTTTCGCCTGTAAGAAACGCGTGGGCTATCCGGCCCTGGCACTCAGTATAAATATTGCAAACACTTGTTTCCGTGGCGGCAGGCAATGGTATAAAAATTTGTGCTAATACATGGATTTCCACTCAAAAGTGCAATTCTATTAACTTGAAACCGTTTTACAAAGCAATTTTTATCATCGAAACCATTGCAGAAACGCCTGTTCAGGTCAAAAAAGTAAAGTAAGCTTTCCGGGGCAAAGACCTGCTAAAAAAATAAGCAGCCGCATTTTGCTTTTCCCGCATTCCCCTGGCAAATAAATTGAATGATTTAACACAGCTAATGATCGTTCATTCGCTCCGGTATATATTTTTGCAGCACTTCAATGAAACAACCCGCCGCCTTCATATTAACCCTTCTCTACGCCACCTACGCGCTGGCGGGTACCGGTATGGCGCCACCCGCCAATAATGAAGCGACGCCATTCGTTTCCTGTGCAGCTATTACACCGTCAGCAACAGCAGATTGCGAGCATCACCTCCACGCCGGCACCATACAGTTCAAAAAAGCTTCGCACCACCTTGCCCGTGCCGGCAAAATGAAAATGCCCAGGGCTTCCGCTTCCACCACCACCATTGCATCGGTGGCGCCTGCTCATGTCCGTATTGCAGCACAACACTTTAATCAGCCATATACAACTCCATTGCATGCAGTAACCCTGTATATTAAAAACTGCGTGCTGCTGATCTGATCATTTACAACCCTCATTCTCCACATTTTTTTCAGTATACCAAACATCGCCCTTGTGCATTGTCACAACAGGCAATATTGTATTAACCCTAAATAGTTACAGGATATGAAAAAGCTTGTCTTGTCAGGATTTGTATTATTTACCACGGTCATCGCAATAGCGCAGCAAAAAGAAGCGCCGAAAAAACAACCACCCGTTGTTACCAAAGGTTATTATTCCATAGGCAATAATGCCCAAAAGCTGGTGACGCCGTCCCAACCGGCACTCACTACAGAAGTGTCAGCACAGCCTGAAGCACCGGCCAAAGGTTATTTTGCCATTGGCAATAACCGGAAAAAGATGGCTACACGAACCACATTAGTATCATCCAACCGAAAACCGGTTGTTACAAAAGGGTACTACAGCATTGGCAACAATGCCGCCAAACTGAAACATTGACGTGTTTTTGGTTGTTACATATGCGCTTAAGCGCTTCAGATGCCCCCGGAATAATAACCGGGGGTTTTGTTTGGGGTAGCGCAGCAGTGAGCAATGCTTCTGTCTCTCTATGCTTTGACTCTCAGTGGTTATATAATGTGAAATGAAAACACTAATTTCACGCCCGCAAATCACGCATCATGTCTATTCGCATCCTTATTACCGGCGGCACATTCGATAAAGAATACAATGAGTTAAATGGTCAGCTGTACTTCAATAAGACCCATATGCACGAACTGCTGGAAATGGGCCGCAATAAAGTACCTGTAAAGATCAAAACGCTGATGATGATAGACAGCCTGGAAATGACCGACGACGACCGCCAGCGTATTGCCTGTGAGTGCAAAGAGTGTGAAGAAGAAAAGATCATCATTACCCACGGCACCGACACCATGACGGTTACAGCGCGCGTGCTGGCAGAAAATATCTCCAACAAAACCATCGTACTCACCGGCGCCATGATACCCATCAAATTCGGTAGCTCCGACGGCCTGTTCAACCTGGGCAGTGCACTTGCTTTTGTGCAAACCTTACCCCCGGGCGTATACGTAGCCATGAACGGCCGCTACTTCACCTGGAATAATGTGCGTAAAAACAAGGAGACAGGTATTTTTGAAGAATTGCCGGAATGATTTATTCAGCGAGGAATAAAGCAAACAGCAATTTCCGCATGTTTGCACAAAATAATTCTTCATCCCGGAATTGAACAAACAGCAAATTCCGCGTTGTTGCGCGAGCTAATTTGTTCTTCCTGCAACGTGCCAAACAGCTGCACTAACGCCAATCTTACCTGAAAACGCCGTGCCTCGGCGCGATGACCTTTCCAGTTGTTATATTTTTATTGAAATAGCCCGGTGATTATTTACCATTCACAAAAACCTCCGGGTCTGGAAAGATCACCACTTTTCTACGGCAAAAAGTTGTTGTTCTTTCCCCGCCGGGATGCAACAGTCCGTTTCCTGTATACCGTTGGAAATGTTGAAATTTTGGTATACCTGCCAGCCCCCTCCTGGTTGAACCCTGCTACTACCATCCGTTAAAATTGACTTAAAGCCTTTCCCAAAAGGACCCCTGCTTGTGAAAAGGGATAGTGTGCAGCATCCCTCCTGTAAACTTTACGTTATGCAGTTTATCATTAAATCCGTTGCCGCCCTTAGTCTGGCGCTCACCACCCTGAACGGTTCTGATCATACAGGTAATAACACGGGCACGTTGACAGAAAACCCTCCCGTTGCTGCAACAACCAACCGCGTTAAACCCAAAATACAAGTGGCCATCCTGCTGGATGTAAGCAACAGCATGGATGGACTGATTGAACAGGCCAAGGCGCAGTTGTGGAATATGGTAAGTGTAATGGGCAAGGTGCGGTGCAGCGACGACCTGGCGCCCGGTATAGAAATCGCTTTGTATGAATATGGCCGTCCTTCCAATGGCGAAGCATCCGGTTATATTAAACGCATCAATGCATTCACCACCGATCTGGACCAGCTCTCCCAAAATCTTTTCAAACTCACCACCTATGGCGGCGCTGAATATTGTGGCCATGTAATGTACCAGTCGCTTAGCGAGTTGCCCTGGGATACTGCGGCCGGCAGCTACAAGGCCATCTTTATTGCAGGCAATGAAGATTTTCTGCAGGGCAAGGTGCATTGGACAAAAGCCTGCGAACTGGCCAGGCAAAAAGGCGTGGTGATCAATACCATTTATTGCGGCAGCAGGGAGCAGGGCATCCGCGAGCACTGGAACCTCGGCGGCGAATGCGGCACCGGCAGCTATACCAACATTAATCACTACGCGAAAATTGAAGATATTTCCACGCCGTACGATGATTCCCTTTTCGTGCTCAACAACAGGTTGAATGCAACCTACATCGCCTATGGCCGGCAAGGCGCCGCCAATCGCGCCCGGCAGGAAGCCACCGATGCCATGAACTACTCCATGAACAAATCGGCCGCTGCCCAACGTGTATCCGTAAAAAGTAAAAAGGAGTTGTACAATAATGCAACCTGGGACCTGGTAGATGCTGCTGCAACAGACAGCACCATCGTCAGCAAAGTAGACAGGCAAACCTTACCTGCCGAATACAAAGGCAAGAGCAGTGAAGAGCTGCAGCAAATCATCAAAGCAAAGACCAAAGAACGGAATGCCATTCAAAAGCGGATTGCTGAAGTAAGCGCCAAACGCGAGGCGTATATAGCAGCTGAAAAAGCTAAGAAAGCAGGAAATAAGAATAACCAGCCCACGCTGGATACGGAAATAGAAAAGATCATTACCAAACAGGTGCAGCGATGCAATATGACCATTAAATAGTGGCTGCAAAAAAAGTTTACCGGCCGGGAAGCTACCCCATGGAAGCCAGCACTCGCAAAGGCCTGATACCGGCGAGACGTCCGGAACTGGTAGCTTCCTGGTTTTCGTAAACTACAATGAAGACGCTATTAAAAAGGTAAATCGTCGTCTGCCGCAGGCATCGTGTTGATGGGGAAATCGTTCACCGGCGCTGAAGAAACGGCATTGCCACCGGCCTGTTGCTTACCTGAAACTTTCCAGGCTTTTACATCGGTATACCAGCGGCCGTTGTACTCGCGGCTTTCCACGTCAAAAGAAACGTCTACCATATCGCCGGGTTTGTAGGCGGAGAGATTAATTTTATCGCCCCACACGGCTATGCAGATCTTTTTTGGGTACGTATCGCCTGTCTCCAGAATGAACTCCTGTTTTTTCCACTGACCGTTCCTTCCCTGTCCGGTCTGCACGGGTAAAAACTGGAGAATCTTTCCGCTGATATCCATAGTTGTGAAATTTGCGTAAAGCTAAGGCATTTGACGTAATTGGTGAAGTGTAAGCAGTGAGCAGGCGTTGATACTTTCTGCTCACTGCTTACCTTTCACAATGTTATGCTGCTGCCAGCTGATTATACAATTGCCTTCCGATGGCCATTTCCAGTTCATCGGGGATCGTTGCTGTTGCCGCGCCCTTATCTATTACTACCGGGCGGCTCAGTTCATTATCCCAGGCAAAAATATATACTGGACTATCGTTGATGCTTACACGATATCGTAATTCTCTTGTATGCAATTGATACAAGGTGGCTTTTACATTTACCTGCTTACCTTTTACAGCCAGGTCGAATGTTTCTGTTCTTGATTTCATAACTCCTCCGTTTCGTTTTTTTAATTCACTAATATTTTTCAACAAGCGTGCCGCAATAGCTCAGTGAGCAGGGTTTACAAATTATTAACAGCCCGCGGGCGGGTATCCTCATAAGTTATTCGCAATGAACAAGCGCTACGCAATGAAAGCAATGAGGAGCGTAGAAAGATTTCTACTACAAGTGTTGTATGTATGCAGCGCAACATCCCCACTATTCTGCAAACCGCGCCAAAAGCATAATATTTTTCTAGTTAGTACAAGGATTTCAGAATAATATTCGGCAAATTCCTACATTTGTAGAAATTTATTCTGCATGGCCTTCGACCTCGACAATACCGACCTCCAGATCATTGAGCTGATGCAGGCTAATGCCCGCATTTCCAACGCCGATCTGGCCCGGGAGCTGAACATGGCGCCGAGTGCGGTATTGGAACGGGTGAAGAAACTGGAGCAGAAGAATGTGATTCAGCAGTATTGCGCCCGCATCAATCCGCTGGCTGTTGAGCAAAAGCTGCTGGCTTTTATTTTTATCCGTTCTTCCGAAGGATTTACCTGCAGCAGTAACACCGCACAAGCCCTGGCAAAAGTTCCCGAAATCCAGGAGGTGCATCATATAGCCGGTGAAGATTGTTTCCTGGTGAAAGTGCGCACTGCCGATGCGGCCGCACTGATGGACCTCATGCGCAATACCCTGCAAAAGATTCCCAACATAGCCTCTACCAAAACAACCATCGTGTTGGAAACCGTGAAAGAAGAACAACATTTAGTGATTCCGAAAAATTGAGTGTATGTCGACCAACCCAACCAGAACAGCATCACCAGGCATGGTGATACTTGCATTTGCCACGGTTTATATCGTTTGGGGCTCTACGTATTTTTTTATCCAGAAAGCTATTGAACACATGCCCGCGCTCCTCATGGGTGCCATTCGTTTTATTGCGGCAGGTGGTATTTTGTTGGCCTGGTGTATCATAAAAGGGGAAAAGGTGTGGGACGTCAAACAAATGAGACCGGCCATTGTGAGCGGATTGCTGATGTTGTTTGTAGGAAACGGTACTTTGATATGGGCAGAAAAATCTTTGCCCAGTTCGCTGGCGGCCGTGCTGGTAAGCGCAACGCCTATATGGTTTGTGTTGCTGGATAAACCACAGTGGGGCATTAATTTCAACAACCGTTCTACCATCACCGGATTGATCATAGGATTTCTCGGAATAATTCTCCTCTTCAGCGAACAAACCAGCCGCGCGTTAGGCAATGAAGATACAGTGCAGGTGGCGGGCTTAGTCATTCTCATCATCGGTTCTATCAGTTGGGCGGCTGGCTCGCTGTTTTCAAAATATAAAGTTTCCGGTTCTGCCATGGTAAACACTACCTGGCAAATGCTGGCAGCAGGCATTGCTTTTATACCAGGCAGCTTGCTGAACAATGAATGGGATGGCTTTGCATGGAGCGCTGTAACGCTGAGTTCCTGGCTGTCGGTTGCATACCTGATCATCTTTGGTTCATTGATAGGTTACAGCGCTTATGTATGGCTGTTAAGTGTGCGGCCGGTAGCACAGGTGAGCACTTATGCATACGTAAATCCTGTGGTAGCGGTACTGCTGGGAGTGTTCTTTGCCGGCGAGCATATGACATTCCTGCAAATTGCCGGACTGGCCATAATCCTGCTCAGTGTACTGTTGATCAATCTTGCCAAATACCGTAAGGAGAAAAAAGCTATCAGCCGTCAATCAGCCAGGAAGCCCGTGGTGCTGCCCGCTACAAAAGCAGAAGTATAAAGCAATGAATGGCTGCATTTTTCTCTTAACTTGCGCAATGCAGCCATTCAACTAAACGGCTTTCCTTCCTTATGCATTTCCCGTTTGATGCCATTAAGCACATCCTGCAGGTAAATGATTGTGCCGTTTTTTTCAATGGCCTTCAAACAGGCATATTGCACAATGTTGGTGATGTTGCCGCCTGATAATTCATATTTTTTTACCAGTTCAGGAATATCGCGGTCATTTTCAAATCGGATGTGTGACGGAAAACTTTTGCGCCAGATTTCCAGTCGCTCGTTTTCATCCGGCATGGAAAATTTTATAATAGCGTTGAAGCGACGGATAAACGCATCATCAATATTGTTCTTCATATTGGTGGCCAGTATCACCAGCCCGTCAAAATCTTCCACACGCTGGAGGAGGTAGGATACTTCCTGGTTGGCATATTTATCATGCGCATCGCGTATATTCGTGCGCTTGCCAAAAAGAGCGTCGGCTTCATCAAAAAACAAAATCCAGTTTTTGGCTTCTGCTTTGGCAAAAAGATTTTCCAGGTTCTTTTCTGTTTCGCCGATATATTTCGATACCACCATAGAGAGATCAATCCGGTAAACATCACGACCGGTATATTTGCCCAGGAGCGTTGCCGTTAATGTTTTGCCCGTTCCCGGCGGACCATGAAATAATACACGGTAACCTTTCTTTAACCTTGATCGCATTCCCCAGCCATTCATCAACGTATCATTGTATTGCAGCCATCCTTCCAGTTCACGTATTTGTTGTTTCACTTCGTTGCTTAAAACAAGGTCTTCCCAGTTGAGTTGCGTTTGAATATATTTTGCCGGAAAGCCCGCGTTGAAATGCGGTCGCAAGGATTTGCCGGTGGTAAGCAGTTCGAGGTAATCGGGAGACAAAATGATCTTGCCGCTCGTCACGGGGTCGCCGGGAGGCACCTCTTCGAGCCACAGCACTTTGTTCCTGGCAAAAAAATGATCGGCGCCAAAGAGCTGCTGCAGGCGCAATCGCTTTTCCATATTGTTCCCTCCCAGCAACAACAGCAGGGTTTCGCCGGTAGGCAGAAAGCCGCGGAAATTTTTACCTCTTACACCACCAATGGCAGGGAAATCGCCGGAACCTTTCAATGCGCTTTCTATGGCGCTGTCAAAAAGGTCAGGATACAGATGTGGTGCAAGGGCAACAATCAGCGTAACAATTTCTTCATAGCCCAACCGGTGCCTGGCAACAAACCTTGCAAGCGGAGGGTGTAAGGAAGAAGATTCCGCCAGCTGCGGTTCTTCCCTGTCTCCATTCGGGGCGCCCAACCGGTATTGTACCAGTTTGCGCAGAAACTGGAATTCCGGCGATATATTGCTGCTATGTGCGTTCACATTTGTTGAAATGGTAAGCATGATCTTATTGGCTTCTTTATTTTTCAACAGTCCATACAGGGTGTTGCTGCGGGTTTGGTTTGTATTTCCTTATCTCTTTTCATTCTTTCTTCATCGGTGCTCAGGGCTTCTTCTGCATCAGAAGTGGCCATCCGTTGTAAGCTGCTGATCTCCTTTTGTTGCACTACAGGCGTATTGCCCGCATTGTTTACCACCCTGGCTGCTACTGCATCGGCTTCCTTTTCATAGCTGTCGCCCGGTGCATTTACTGCGGGCTTTGCCTGGAAAAAAGCCGGTTTACCATTACCGGCAGCAGTTTGATTGGCTGCTTTATTGAAAAAAGGAGAAGATTCCTTTTGGTTGTCCTGTTCATGCGTATGCGCATTGCGATGATTGTACAAGCGTGATTGATACGACATATGGATCATTTTATACTATGCAAATAGCCTCCGGCTGCATTATGATTGCTACAAAAAGAAGGGCGTACGATCTCGTCTTTCCGGTCCGAAAAAAGGGGTTGCTGTTTGCAGTGCCGCCTTCCGTTGAACAGGCACCGTTGCCTGGCTGCTATCGACCATTTCCCCGTCCATTCTACCAGCTTCTCCGGGCGATGCATTTGCCTGCGGGTCAGCTTTCGGATTTACCAGGAACGGATCACCACCTCCCGGGTATCCGCCATCGTGAATCCCGTGATGATACCGTGGACTTACAACAGCGATGTTGTCGAGATCATACACGCCGCCGCCATGTTCAATGGGAGTAATATGGTGCAGGTAATATTTGAATTCGCCTCCGTGCCGTTGGGCTGTTTCTACCGCCGGCGCCCAACCATTTCTCATATTTCCGATATTCTGTGGGTTAAAGCCCTGGCGCAGTACAGGGTCTCTGCTTACGGCTTTCCAGAAGGCTTTGCGGAATTCATCCCAATTGGCAAATGTCCTGCCGCGCAACTGCCGGGCGATCTGACGCGGTACAAGCGCCACTGCTCCCCCTGTAGGCGACAGCCATGAGCCGGGCGTGGTTACTTCGGGCAAATTGGTGCCGCCGGTACAAGTGCCAGGCGTAGTGACCGCTACGTCCCGGTTAACACGCGGCGAACCGCCGGGTGGTTCCATTGCCCTGCGCCGGAATTGCTGTAACAGTACGCGCTCCAGCTGTGCCTGGTCATCTACACGGGCAAGAATGCGCACGAGCCAGTCCATATCATGCTGGCCGATGTGCAGCAATATTTTCAGTTGGTTAAAATTGGTAGGGTTTAGTCCGCCTAACCGGTCAACCATGCGCGTTATTACCTCCACCTGACGCCTTGTAATGCCTGGTATAATGCATGGACTGGCGCAATGTGTCAATAACCTTCGTACATCCGTACGCATTTCAGAATAGATCTGGCGTACTTCCGGGTCTCTGCGAAAAATAGCCAATGATTCTTCATTCAGGGTTCTTTCATACTGTTGAAAAGAGCGGCTCGATGCACTTGCTTCACCATATGCCTGCTTTACCCGTGGGGCGCCCTGGCGGATTACTTCATGCCCGGCAATCTCTTCAATGTTTTGAAACCGCCGCGTGCCCCGGTAACGCGTGTAGGCGCGTATGGCCCTCGACGCGCCCAGCCCGATGAGTTCCATTAACAGGTTTAATATGGCCTCACCTCCCCCCCGCAGGTTTTGCGCTGCACGGTATAGCTGGCGGAAGGTTGTTGCATCCGATGCAGCATCGAAATAGCTTCCGAATATTGTCAGTCCCTTCAGAATATCAATGCCGCCCAGCGTTATTAAGATAGCATCTACTACCAGGTTGGCATAAGGCACATACTGAATGGCGATAAGGAACGCTATAAACCCTACCATAGCGGCAATGGCCGTTGGTGTAACCATCTGGCGCAGTTGTGTACCGATTTCGCCATAGAGATCATACATCCCAAATCCTTCACTGATACGTCCGGTCCAGTCTAATGACACTACCCAATTGTCCAGTTTTTGTTCTATGCGTTCGTAAATATCATCAAAGCCCGCGCGCATGGAATCGTGTCCCACCTGGGGGGCGCTGCTATGATAAGCGCGGTCCATGTCGGCCACCAGGTCAGGATAGCTGCCATATTCATTCAAACGTTCGTAAGTATATTCCACCATAATCCTGAAAAAATCGAGCTGGTCTGCTACGCCGGTATAAAATGTATAGTGATGCCATGAAACCAGCAGGGGGTAAAGAAAATCCAGCGACTCCATGGTCAGCTGCGAAGTAAAATTGATAGTGGCATCGTTGACCCTTACACGAAGATTGCTGAGTTCTGTGGAAGTGGAGTTTTCGTCTTTACGCTCAAGAAAGAAAGGTGCTTCAGCGTCCAGCCAGGTAAAGAAATGCACCTGGCCGGCTGATCTCCTGAGTGATTGCCGGTTGTCCATCATCCATACAAAGTCTGCAATGACTTCTTCCACGGGGCGGTCTTTCAGCGCATTTACCCCTTCCAGGTACTCATCATAATGCTTATCCGCTTTTTCCTCCAGGTCCTGCACGGCCAGTTTATACAGATTGATGATATAGTCCGGGAACAACTCCGGCATATCCGTCATTAATCCCTGTATGATTTCCAGTGTTTCTTCAGGCGTTCTCCCTTCTCCCACCACCAGGTTAATGGTTTGCTGCTCATCGAAGGAAGCATCGTATGCCTGGATAATAATTGCATCGGGGCTCCGGCCGTTAAGGCCGCCTTGTGCCAATGCATTCCACATAACGGTCTCAATGATCAGCATTTCCCTTGAAATGCGACTGATCTCCAGTTTCATGTCAATCAGTTCATCCCACGAGGCATCCTCATTCGACGCGATGTCCACATAATCGAAAATTGCTCCATACCGTTCTTCCCGTAACTCCCGGTAGCGGTCACGCAACTGGAAGGCGCCTTCATATGGTTCTTCCCCTTCTTCTTCATCTCCCCATTTCCTTACGGGTTCTTCCGGTGCAGTAGTACCTTCCTGCTGCAGGGTGTGGGTGAGTTCGTGCGCCAGTAAGGTTTTTCCCTCCGTACTGCCGGGGTCGTATTGGCCGTTGCCAAAATAGATGTCGTGCCCGTGTGTGAAGGCCAGTGCATGCAGATCACTGCTGAGGTCTGCAGCTTTTTGGTCGGTGTGGATGCGCACCTGGCTGAAATCGGCGCCAAACGATTGTTCCATTTCCACGCGCGTACTGTCTGGCAGCAGATTGCCCTGCCCTTTCGATTCAACAATGCGTTGCTCTATATCGCCGGAGGCTGCCGATTCCTCTTCCATGGATTCACCCGGCGATTTTTTGGGGCGTACGGTACCTGCATTGCTGCCGCTTCCAAATGCTGTAAAGAAACCTGTATAGGCGGAACGCGGTTTGGTGTTTTCTTTCACTTCGCTGGTATTACCGCTGTTGCCATCAATGGAATGAATGGTATCGCCATTAACCTCCTTTATAATGGCATGATGCTGGTAGGGTAAGTGTATATATCCAATGTCGCCCGGTTGCGGCGTGGTGGTAGTCTCCAGGGTATTGAAGGCGGCAACGCCTCTGCCCATTTGCCATTCGCCAATATTCTTACCGGCCTTTTTGTGCGCCCATACAGAAAAAATACCGCACCAGGAAGGCATATCTGCGCCGGCAGTTTCAATAATGCTGTCGTCCCATACACCGGGTGCTGCTGTGTGAAAATATTCCAGCAGTCTGTCGGCGCCAATCCTTCTGCCGGTACCGTCGTTTAACCTTGCTTCTACCTTTCCAATTTCTCCTTTTGCCGCTGCTACAATAGACTCTCTTGAGCCATCGGCATCGGGTGAGCGATCATATCGTTTTGGCTGGATGGCGCGCACGGGTTTTCTTAACACTTTATGGCCTTCATCGCATTCGCGGCACACGCTTCGCTGCGCTATACCAGCCTGGTTGGTCAATACAGGCGAAGCGATCTTTTTGCGCGAAATCAACTGATCATCTTCACGTGCACAGGCTTCGCATTTGCGTTGTACAGGTACCGGTGCATTCGCTTCATTCCTTTCACTGTCAAATACCGGCTTGCGACGAACGGGTTGTTCCTGCTCATCCGTTTGTTCTTTATTTTCCCTGCGCTGCTTTTCTTCCGCTTCACAATGCGCACACTTGTGTTGCACCAGGGGTGTTATGGTTTTGCTTAACGGTGATTTTTTGAGTTGAACAGGGGGCGCTTCATCTTGCTTTACTTCGGCTGTCTGTAAGCGCTGTACCACTTTACCGGCCATAGCATCGGCTTCCTTTTCATAGGGGTCGTTGGGTTGGCCAACCACAAGTTTTGCCTGCACCGGCGTTTCAAAAAAAACATTCCCGCCTTTTCCGAAAAAAGGTTTACCGGATTGCTGCTGTGAGGCCGGTGAAGCTGTTTTTGTTTTGGCGGTTTTCATGCATCAGTTTTTTGACGAAGCTTGCTGGCGACAAAAATGTTCAACGCCATTCTATCCGCAACAATTCTTTCATCCAGGGCAATTTGATTATACTCAGCGTCCAGGGCAGAAAATCGAGTAGTACATCAAGGCTTCCGTTTTCTACCTGTATATACATTGAACTGTTTTTTGTGTAGCGTTTTCCGCTGCGCTGCAGAAAATTTTCCTGTAAAGCCGCAATGGAAACATTTTTCAGTTTTTCCCATTTTTCAATCACTACAGACAGCAGGGTATCGGCTTCCTGTTTTTCTTCTTTTGTTAAAACTATTTCAGCTGCTATGCTTTCCTGTACGGGCATATCGCATAATATCTTGGGCATTGCCAATTCGTATTCCTTTGGCGCTTCGCGGCCGGTAGCGATATAATGCAACAGGTGCAGCGCCCTTGCCAATGCATCCGCATCTTTAAACCTATTGCCGGCTACCAGTTCGAGGCGATTGAATAATGTACCCAGGAAGGGATGTACCAGCACCAGTCCGGCGTGTACCAGCCAGATCTCCTGGATATTACTGGTTGGGTTTTCCTCCTGGTTGTGGTAAAACGTTTCCACGCTTTTTGTTGCTTGTTGGTGTTGATGAGTGATGGGGTGCGAAATAGCGTGGTAGTTTTCCTGTAGTATGGCTTTGCAGCTATTTTGCAGGATGCTATCGCCGGATAGGTTCATTTGCTGTAAGTGCAAAATACCTGTTGATACGTAGTGTTGTACAATTGATGTGGCCAGTTGCTGGGTAGTGGGTTGCTGTTGGCGTGCTGCTTCATATAACAATTGCTGCCAGAGTTCACGGCGGATAGCTGCTGTTGTTTTGAAAACCGTAATACCAGCAGCGTGCAGCCAAGCTACCATTTCGTTTATTATCTCCGGTAATGTGGTATGCGCAACTGCCGAGATAATTTCTATGAGGCGCAGCAAAAAGGATTCGGGATGTTCGCGAACAATTCTGCGCACAGCGTGCCGGTTGTGTAGCAACAAACATCGTAGTTGTTGCGCCAATGCATAATTGGTAGCCAATGATTGCAGGATGAAGGTATGTGTGTCTTCGTGGTACGACGTGTTGTTCCAGTTCAGCGCACCGTGCTCCATATAAAAGAGCCATTGCATACAGGTATGCTCCTCCTGCGTGACTCGATGGGTATTTGACTGTTTGCTGTTTGACCGGAGTGCTTCCTGGATTTGTTGCCGGAGATGTGTTTCCAGCTCCGGCGTTGGCGCCGTTAGTTGTAAAAGTTTGGGCGAAAGCACGCCCAGGTCAATTTCCAGCTGTTCAATTTGTATATATTCTCCAGGTTCAGACAAGCTATCAAACACTTTTTCCAATGCCGGCAGCAGGCAGCGATGATAGTAATGGCCGGCCAGATGCTGTGTTTTAAAAGCATCCAGCCGGCTGCTGATAGCAAGGTCCATTACCTGTTTCCTGATCTTGTGGGTCATTGCACTATTTGTTTCCGGTTAGCAAGTGTTTCACTGCGTTCATATCTATGGCCGGGTAGTGTTTTTTCAATGCGTCTGATTCCCATTGCCGATAGATGTCCGCCATATCGATTTTTGCCTGCCGGATGGTTTCAAACACATCACTGCTTTGGTGCAGCCATTCCATGTCTCTTTGGTTAAATGCCCAATGGTCCAGGTAATACCGCACGGCAATCGAGAGCATGGTGGTGACGCGCTTTTTGGTAAACAGCCTGTTTTTTTTGTTGGCTTTGGCTGCAAGTATTGTTGTTATTACTGCTTCCAGGGCTGTTTTGTCCGGTCCGTGGTTGTTCAGCCATTCCTGCAATGCTGAAGCAGGCTCCGCGCCTTTGGTGGCTCCTACTATTTCGGCTGCTTCCTTGCGATAACGCGCGATGCGGCCTTCGAAAAATTTTGATCGCGCAGCTTTATCCAGTCCTGCAGCGGCAGTCTTTTTTGTTTTCTTCTTTGGGGTGGCTGCTGGGGTGGCTGCTGATGAAGGCGGGCGCTGCTCTTCCTTTATTTCCGCAGCAGGCTCCGATGCTTCCGGAGCAGCGGGGGTAGTGTCACTGGCCGCCGACCTTATCAAAATGGGGTCCGGCGTATCAGGCACATCGCGAAAGCCCTCGCAGGGAATGAAACGGTATTCCTGGCAATGCTGGTCCTTCCAGCAGAAGGTGGTGTTGATTTGTGATAAGAGCGCCGCCGATATATCCTCATATTGCACTTGTTCTTCGCCGGTAGTACATGGACTGTTATCCGGTTGCTGGTTACAATCCACACAGGCAGCTGGCTCAGGCAAACAGGCATATTGCCGGCGGAAGAGAAACTGTAAGAATCCACACCAATCAAATGGCGCGCAGCTTTTTTGCCCGGCCAGCCATTTGATCCATTGACGGTGATATTTTTCAAAACAACAATAGTCGTGGGGCGCCAGCCATATGATACGCAGCAACACATGGGCAGGCGCTTCCTGATATAGGAGATTTTCCAATTGCTGCCGATAGGCAGCATGGCGAAACCGCTGCGGCCATGCCGGCAACACTACCGTTGCAATAAAGGAATAAGGATCATAGCCGGGCCTGAAACATACGGGCCGTTCGGTGTTGCAGGGATCTGAGGCGGGTGATTGGTAAGAAGGGAAAGCACATTGCACCCATTCGTTGCGACAAGGCAACAGCCTGCACCGGCAGTGTTCGGGACAGCGGGGACGGAGCAGGATATGCTCTACTACGTGCAGTCCTTCGCTGTTGATCAGGGCAACTGCTCTTGCAGCGGCCTGGCAGGCCATTTCCGCATTGGTATAACATTGGGGATTATAAGCAGCAATGGCATGTTCGCAGGGGAGGATTTCCGGGCGCTTGTCAAGACCGGGATAGCCGCACTGATCGCCCGGCAAGCTGTTTTCATAATGGATGGCTATGCCGTAGGAATGGCAATCGCAATCGAATATGGCTCTATAATGCTCATAACGCGATAACAAACGCAAAGCATTTTGCAGCGCACTGAGCGCTTCCTGGCAATTGTTATAGCAACAATTGCTCTTCCATGCTACGTGGCACAAGGGGTCATTCGCTGTTGCCGAACAGTCATTGATGTTGCTACCATTAAAGCCGGGCAATTTTAATTCAAGGCAATATTGTACCCGCCCGCTTTGGTCGATACGGAGCACAAACGGATACCATTGCGACAGCCACAATAAAATTTCTTTTAAACGGGCAGGATGCATATCGGCGTTTGCCGGAATAAAAGCAATGGATTTTCCCTTGAGAAAAACGGTTTCATTTTCTATGCATAAACCACGGGTGGCCACCAGGTGCATCACTGCCGTATACCAGTCAAATTCGGTGGGCGCATTGGCAATGATGGAAGGCCCTTCATTATTGGCATACCGAAGCGTGGCGATTTCATTGCCCGAAAAATCTCTTATCAGCAATGAATTGTGTTTTTCGCAACCCGGAAACCATCGCCAGCTTCTACGCAGTTCTTCCATACCGCGGTACAACAAAGCCATGGCCTGGTCTCTTTGCTCCGGCGTATCATAGCGGCAGGGATGGTATACCAGTTTGTTGGCGCATGCTACATAAAAGGAATAACAACAAGCGGTCGCGTATTGGTGAAAAGCACCGCTGGTTTGTGCCACCTCTATAAAATGCTGTACGCCTTTAGCGCCCCAGGCTTCTTCCTCGGTGGCAAAGCGGCGCGCACTTTCAGCCAGCACTTCCCTGATGAATATTCTATATGCAGGGTTGGTATTGGAGGCGCCGGTATTTTCATCAAACTCATTACGACAAGTGCATTCGATATGATAATTTCCCGGGTGCTTCAGCAACAGCAAAAACATTTCAAACTGCCGGCGAGCTTCTTCTGCCGAAGAAAAATATTGCACGCTTTGCCATTCTTCCCTATCAGCTTCTTTATTGAATAAGACAAAATACCATACAGGTGTTTCTTTGGGCTGCGGACAAACAGCTGTTTCGTCCTGGCATGGTGTTTCATTACAAGGATCAAAACGCCTGCGGAATTCCCGGCACTCTTTTTTTGGATAAATAGTACGTAATGGATAACTCTTCACCACTTTAATAAGCGCTTCAACCGCTCTTTCTTCATAATCGCCCAGGAAATCGAGGGTTTCCTTTGGTACAAATACCAGCGGTTGGTTGGCGCCAGGAGGCGCTGTAGTGTGATATAACAATTCCGTAGTACTGATGGGCCCTCCCCGGTAATTGTCTGGCTCCATGGCCAGGCGGAGAATATGCCAGTAATATGCTGCAAAAGCTTCTTCCGCAGCTTCCCGACTGGTATACCCTTTTGTACTTTCAAACAATACCAGTGGCTTCGCTTCCGCGCTGTTGGGTTTGGTGATGGCATTTACAGAACGGAGTTGAAAATGATACCAGTCGCCATTGGTTGCATCTTTTCTGATGCAGGTGATATTGCCCTTCACCTGCAGGTCTAACCAGTTGTAACGGTTGGAGAGGGATGCAAGATTTTCTTCCCGGAAATTTTCCAAAAAGGTTTTGTCGGTGCTGTCTATGGTGGAGAAGGCATACAGGTTGTCTTTATCTACCAGCCGGTACACATACAATCCTGTTTTGGTGACTGCATCTGTATCTATAAACTGGTTGAGCACATCGTCCGGCGCTGTACTATAGCTGGCTATATTTTTTTGCATGGAGGCCAGTGCCAGTACACGTTGTTGTTGCCCAGGTATGTCCTCAGCATTTTCGGGTTGCTGCCATTGCATTTCAATAAATTCACCCTTTTTGCCCGCCCTCAGTATGATTGTAGATTCACGTACTTCCACATGCAATTCGTGCAGGTTTTCTGTGAAATGCACCGCAGCCTGCGTTGCTGCTGCTCTGGTGGCGAAAGATGGAACGCTGTTGAATACAAATGCTTCCCCGGGTTCATAGCCCATCCGGAAAAGAAACTTGTAACTGGCCGGTTCTTTTTGTATGCGAGTATGGTACAAATGGTCGCGGATAACGCGCAATGTGGTTTCCAATGCTTCATTGGCCGCCTGCACTGATTCGTAACCGCTGAACGATTCGGCCAGCAGCAGGTCTCCATTACGAACCTCGATCGTATAGCTTGCTGACCGGCTATTATAGGCAATATGAAAATTATGGTCCTCCATCATGGCCCATAACAGCTGCATATAATGTTCCTGTGCTGCTTTTTCACTGTCAAATTCATCTACAGAACGGAATTTGATCTGGTTGTTCTTATCCAGCATTTCGTAGGCATACTTATCAGGTTTGCCTACAATGTTGTTGTCTATATCCACCCTGAAGGCATCAGTATTGATAAACTGCATTGCTGCAGATTCCGGAGCGCGGCTCAGGCGTAATGCAGGAAGCGCGCCGTTATTAACAGCACTCCACCATTTTGCGTTGGTGGTCCTGGTTACATGTTTCAACGCCTGCTGCAAAGCCGCAGCTTCTTCCGATACAGGATGCAGGCTTCTTAACAACATATTGCCTGCCGCATCGGTAAGTTGTGCGGTGTATTGGAAAGTGTCGGGAATAATATCATCGGCAGCAACTGCCGGACTAAACATAGCGCGCAGTTTATGCGCGGTCTGCCAGGCTAATTCCGGTGTCGCGTATTTGGTGGTAAAGCGGGCGAATTTACCCGTTTCAAATTCCACTGCAATGCTATAGGAATGGCCCTGTTCCTGCGGCTCCACACGGTAAGAAGCTTCCTGCCTTGCTGCCTGCATCAGACTGCGCAATGCGGCGCGGGCTGCTTCGGGCGATTGGAATAGTATATGGCTGTTCAGCCACAGCGCATTGTCCAACGGCACCTGGAACGTGTAGCGCTCCCGGTAACGCACTACTTCAAAATTGCACAGGCTGCGCCGGTTGGTATGCTGCATGCCGCTGAGGAGTTTCACTCTTTTTTCAAAGCCGGATATATTATCTGTATTCCAACCATTTTTTCCATAATGGTATGCTTTGCCACGGTTGGCGCTGAGATCGGGATATTCACTTAAATATCTTTCTCTGGCCTGAATGCTTTTCTCCTGTTGCTGGTTCAGTGCGGTGTACGCAGCCGTTGCAAAATCGGTAAACTGTGCAGCAAAACGGGCCAACAAATGATCGAGGAACTGGCGGCGGCGATCGTAAAACAGCGCAGTATCTTCGGCTATATATTGCAGGTACTTTTTGTAATCAGACAGGTTGAACGAAATTTCAAAAGAAGCGTATTGACCATTGCCGGCAATATAGGTATGATAGTTCTCCTCAAAACCGCCCACATAGGTAAGCGATTCGGCAGCCAGCCTTGCTTCTTCCGGCGTGCTGTAATATTTTTTGCCCAGCAGTACGAAGCAGTCGGAAGAAGTGGTTATATAATAAAAAATGCAGTCATCACCTCTATTTACAATGTGTGTTTGATATTGGCCATGATAAAAATCTTCCTGCAACTGGTGCATGGCAATCCATACCTTATCCAATGAACTGAAATGGAAGGGTTGTGCCTGTTCAATATCCGCACCGCAGGGATTGTGACCGGACAATTGCTGTAGTAACCATTCTTTATTTACCGGAAAGGCCAGCGTGGCGCCTGAGGCGGCCGCGCCATGCGCAGTAAACCGCAATAATTTGTCCAGGTCGGGCACGGTATTTAACTGGTTTACAAAATAGGTATGCTTAGTTTCCTCCGTGGTATGCTTCATAGCAAACAACGACCGGATATTTTTCAGTTGCGACAGGTAATTGGCCAGCAGCTGATCAAAGAACAACAAATACCCCTTTAATTGAAGAGCCTGTGCCTGGCGATGCGCAGGCGCAGAATCGGGCAAACCGCCTTCACCAATACCGTACACACGGGGAAATTCATTTTGTATGGAATAATAGGCATCGAGGTCGCGGCGGTACATGCCTTGCGGCACTGCGCTGTCCAGGTACGGAAACCGTTCAGTATAGAGTACCTTGCCCTGTTGCACACTGTTTAATGCAATCAGCGCCTCGTATTGTTTGAAATTGAACGGCACAGGCACCCCGCGACGCAAAAAACGGAAGCCCGAACATTTTATAGAAAATTCAGGCACATGGTTTTCGGGCAACACAAATTTCCATTTTTCCGGGTCCATGAAATTTGCGTCGCCGCACCTGCGCAAACGGAGATGTTGCACCCGGCTCACACCCTTTACGCCCAACAGTACACTGTATACATCAGACAAATGAATTTCCTTTCGCAGTTTAATCTGTTGCAGTTCTTCCGTATCAACAAAACCATGACTGCGGAACAAATTGGACGCACGTCCCGCAAAAATTTCTTCCATGGTCTTACCTTTTTCCAGCATTTGCGGCAGTGTATAAAAGCGGGGTGCGGGGGAAAAGAACTGATAGAGCGCTTCTGTGAGTTGCAGGTAAACGGCTTCCGGGTCTGCCTGGTCCTCCAGTTCAATATCGGCACAAACGCCTGTTTCCAGCTTGCAGAAAATGCGGATATCGTAAAAATCTTCACAAAAATTCCTGTGCTGCAACAGCGTGTTCTTTACCTGTTGCAGTACTTCCTGCTTTTTTTGTTCGTCCAATACATTTTGTAACGGGTCTGTATATACGCTGTTTTCCAGGTCGAGGTAAACACGGTATAACCCGTTTACGAATTCATCGCAGCAGGGATCGGGCTGGTCTACTACCGGTACGTCGTTGGGGCCAGTGGGCGTATCGTAGTTGCTGCAGAACGATCCAGGATGATAGTCTCTCGCCACTTCCAGCCAGGCATTTTTTACACCGGGAATATCTATCAGCAACTTCCTGAAATCAGTAATGGTAAGCGGGTTATTGGTAAGAATATGTGCAGGGGTAAAAAAGTTATCGTCCGGCCCGGTACTGTTGGGGTCGGGCGAAAGAATATCTGCTACCGGCAGATTGGTCCGGTAGCCAAGATCGAGCAGGGCATAGCACAACATTTCCAGTATGGTGATGCCCGGGTCGTGCACGTTGTGGTCGGTCCACAATTTGCCGGAGAGTCGCCCGAGATAATCAATTCCTTCACGACGCAGCCGGTCAAAGTCGAGGTAATCCGGGAAACCGGCATTGTGCTTACTGATTGTTTTATGTTGGTTCACTGCAAAGGCCATAGGGTATTAGTTTATGACCGGTCGGTCGTTTTTACAATAATCCATGATGGTTTGCGGAGGGTGCTGGCAGCGATTGCGTTTGTCCCACGATTCGCAATCGTTTTCTGCTATGCACACATCCACCTGCCCGGCAATAAGGATGGAGCGCGGCGTTTTGCCACATACCTGTGTCAGCGTGGAGAGCGGCGTGCCATCTTCTTCGTGCTGCATTTTTAGTTCGAGCACATAATCGAGGTAATCACGGGTTTCCAGGAACCGGATGATGTCGCTGCGGTTGATGCATTGACCAAAGGTGAGCTGTTCATATTCACCGGTTGTCCAGGGCGCCAGCAGGCCCCGTAAGTCTTGCTGCAATTGCTCTTTGTAATAGCGGACATCTTTGCCCGGATATAGTTTTACTTTGAGGCAGATATGCACTTTTTCGTAACGCGCGTTCATCACCCGCAGGCGCACGAAAGGTGAGGTGCGTTGCAGTACATATTCGTGCACTTTTTCTAAAAGGCTTACCGGCACGCGTGGTTCAAACGATTCGGCCGCCTTTAGTTTTGAAAGATCAGGCAGCACCGCCAGCAATACATAGCCGGGCGCAATAGGAAAATCATTTTTATACTGATGTGCATTGAGCGCATAACTGTGGTTGATGCATTTTACTTTTAACAATTGCGGAAATGCTTCCAGCACGATCCTTTCATAATCGAATTTTTGTATGGCCCGGTCTTTATGCCGCAACAATTCGCTCACGCGCACATAATATTGTCCTTCTATTTCGGGAATGCGTCCGTCGAACGATTCGTACGGCTGCAAAACTTTCTTAACCGCGGTATCGGCTTCTTTCAATTTGGCTATAGATTTCGCCGGAAGCGGTTGCGACAATCGCAGTTTATCATTGGCTTCTTCATTGGTAAAAGTGACCCGTACGGCCTGCGTATGGATGCCAATGGTTTCACTTACCGACCGGCTGTTTTGCGGTATGCAGGCTTTTATCCAGTGCAAACCTGCCGGCAGTATGGTATTGTCCGTACTTATTTTCTCCGGAATGGCAAACCGTACAATGCCCGACGTGGTAAGCCCGTTGGTAGCATCGTGCAGTATATTGAAGCCGTTACGCAGTGGCTGCCAGCTGTTGTTGTGCAGGTAATACCATTGGATCATTTCGCGCTCCGACTCCGCGTCGGCGGTTGCTTCCGACAGTTGAAAGAGTATGTTCACATTCGATCCGGGCGTGAGTTGTTGCAAACCGATATACAAAGTGCCTTCATCGCAAAATGATGGCAGCAGTGCCGGTTCCAAAGTGATAGCTTCCTGTTTGTAAGTGCCTGTAAAAGGATAGAGATGTATAAAGGTGATATCCTGTATGGTAGCAGTAGCTGTATAGTCAAGCGACATTCCCTGGATGATGGGCGTCCAGGGTTCGTTGGGTATGATGGCCTGGAAATTCTTTGTGTCGTTAATGATGGAATTGATGCCGGCAATGGAGCCACTGATCACGGCAGCATCCCCTTTTAAATTTCTTCCGCCCGGTATGGTAACCGGCTCCAGCGATATGGTGTCGGGATAAATAATGCGACGCATATCCTGTGCATCCGTGCCTGATATGGCTCCTGAACCGGGCAAGCCTACGTTTTCTACCAAACCACCTGGCCCGTTCACGCCGGTGTTGATGCGGTCGGCTACTGTTGCTGCATTGTTGAGCTGGTCTTTAATCTGGTCTGTTCTGAAAACAATAAGATTGCCGGTGGTGCTGTCGTAATAAATGGCGTCTTCAATTTTATCGTCGGGCAATTTCCCCAGGGCCATCATTTGCCGGGCGAGCACATAGGCATATACCTTGTGACAAAAGTCCTGCAGCTGCAAATTGATGCGCAGAAATCCATGCGGCGTATCTGTGTTGTAGCGGGTAAGTTTATCCTTGCTGATCCTGAATTCCTGCTGCAGATCGAAAAAATCTTTACTGATGTAGAGGGTTTGCGCCTGGTCACCAGCGTGGTTGCAGAAAGGCGCTTTGTGGTTGTTTTGAAACAATAAGCGGTTATGGTAAGAAACGCCTTTGATAATAACATGCTCTGTATGTGGAACAGCATGCGGTTTTTCTTTTTTCCATTCACTGTTTTCCAGTACAGACAGGTTGATTAAGAAGTTTGATTCTTTCAATCCAAAATGCCCGGTATCATCCCGCAGGTATCCGGCGTAATAGGCGCCGAAGTCGGTGGGTTTATCTTTCCAATGGAAATTGATATAAACCTGGTCCCATTTCTTGCCAAAAACTTCCTGGCTGCCTATGTAAAAATTCGGACCAATCAGGTTCTGATCAGTGGTAAAGGGAGGGGTGGCCGGCGGATAGTCAGGTAAATTTTTGATATCAAAATCCTTGATTTCAGGCCTGGTGCCAAAGGGATATACCGGCGCATTTACATCCATCAGGCTTTCATCGTTCTGTACCACAAAATTTTTCAGTCCGCATACTTTTACCCTGATGGTTGTTTTCAGCTTGTCTGTTTCCGACAACACCACATTGCGGAAAAACTGGTAAAGCGAAAGGTATGTTGCACAATAAGATTGTGTTTTATCCAATGCGCAGGTTTCCCGCCTTTTATTCCGAAATTGCTTCCTGAATTTTTTGTTCACCACCAGTTTTACCGCCTCATTCAATTCGGCTTTGAATACCGGTTGTTCTGTTTTGAAATCTTCCTGCAGGTTGTCTTTGTTGTAAAACGTAATAGCGGGTTGTGCAGCATCCACCACCAGTTTTATCTTCAACATAAATCTTTCCAGGTCGCCGGGGTCCGGCTCCATTTCGAGGTATTTGATACGGTCCGGTTCCAGCCAGGCTTTTTCTCCGCTGAAGAAAAGCCGGAAAGCACGCTGGGGTTTGAAAAAAGCAGCGAGGAAATTTTTTTCATTTTCGGTTATGGACCGACGGGTAAACCGGTGCCAGTGCTTAGATAACACGATGGCTTCCTGCAGATACTTTTTTGCATGACTACAACATACCCGGCGGTTGCACTGGTCGGTAAGAAACCGGCGCCTGATTTTTTCGGCTGTATCCGGGGCCAATCCTTTTTTGATGGCTGCCTGCAGGGTAGCTTCGGTGATGTAGAAAAATGTTTTCTTCAACGCTTTGTTTACACGGTCAAACAACAACGCATGGGGGAGTGGTTGCACCGGTTGTTTGCTGCAGGGGTCCGGTGTGCGGCGTGCAACACGTAATTTTGTCTCGTTGCAACAATCCTGTGATGCGTCAGCCTGCAAGCCTGCTGCTGCAAGCGCAGTGCATACATCTTTTATCCTGCATGCCAGGTTAATTTCAATGGTGCGTTGTCCTTCGCTGAGCAAGAGTACAGGCGATGCCAGCAAAAAGCCAATGCGTGCGGCAGGGTAGGGTTGAATCGTTTTTAGTTCAGGGTTGGTGTATTTACTTAAATGGGCGCCAACGGTGGGAAAACTGTGCGGACCGGTACCTGTAAATTCCTGTTCTACGCCATCTGCCTTACGCGCATCGGGCGCCATGTATACGCCCTGTATGAAATTCCTGTTGTATACTTTCTGATGATAGAGGAACAAGGTGCGTACGTCACTCACCTGTGCTTTGTTGACCACCATTTCTTCGTCCAGCGCAAAAAACACTTCTGCTTTGTTGCGGTCTTTGCCATCTTTTACCTGCAGCCCTTTTTTCAGCAGGTACTGGTCCAGCTGGTTTTGTATTTCAAATACAATATGCGCCTTGTCCGGTACAGCTTCGCGTGGTTGTATTTTGAGTACTTCCCTGTAAAAAAAGTCAAGATGCCGGCGGGTAAAATGATTGAGATCGGCTTGCAGGTGCTGGAACAATTTCAGAAAAGCAAACAACAAACCGAGATGGGGCGTGTGTTGCTGTTTCAATTCTTCTTTCAGTGGAAACAGGCTTTGCTCTATGTACAGCCCTGCCGTGTCTGACAGGCTTTTGATCACCTGTACAAACGATGGAAACAAATCGCGCAGTTTGTTGCGCAAGGCTATCAGTCGCTTGCGCTGGGTGGTGCCGGATAAGGGAATGTCTTCTTCCAGTTGCACCAGGTCTTGCGCGGTAAGATTCCATACCGGTTGCTGTTGCAGCAGCGAAAAATCCATTTTTTTCAAACCAAACCACGCAGCCCCGCTATTGGCACAGCGTATGAATTGTTTTACCGGCCGTGCCAGTTTATCAGCTATGAGCTTCCCGGCAAGCGGGCCCACTGGCAGATCGCTTTGTTGCAGTTGGGTATACCACGTATGAATCCTGTGTATAGCATTGTAATAGGTGAAATGCAACAGGAGTTGCAGACTTTGCGAAGAAGGGTTTTTGTCGAACAGCTTGTTATACAGGTTGAATTTTTCAGTTACGGCAGTATCGTTATACCTGATTATGGAAGAAAGAATAAAAGGAAGACTTTTTTGAAAAAAGGGTTGCCAGTCGCTTACCTGCAACTTGTTGTCGTAAAAGTTCACATGCCGCGACAGCTGCACAAAATAGTCCAGCAGGTCAGCCAGCCGCCGTGCATCAATAGCCGGCGCCTCTGCCAACAACGCATCAGCTACACGCTGCCGCTGACTGGTACCAGGATCGGTTTGAAAAGGATGTTTCATACGAGATGAAATGCGAACGGGCGCGAAAGCAGGCGAACAGTTCCGGTGAATACTTTCGATTTATCATGACCCACTTGCCTCCGGAGCTATCCGCTTCTGTTAGCGCTATTCACGACGTTATATAGGTTTTAAAGCTTCGTTCATATAATAATCATACACATAATTGAACCGGCTGTTGGTGCCGGGAATGGTATATTCAACGGTGATGGTAAACCGCCCTTCAATCAGGTCAAAAGAATCGGCGGCGGTTACTTCAATTTTCTCCGCTACAATTCTTGGTTCAAACAGCAGGATCGAAGTTTTCACGCGATCTTTGATGTACCCGATCACCGTACTGCTCAGCGGTTCAAACAGGTAGTCCTGCAGTTCGCAGCCATAGCGCGGCTGCATCACTCTTTCGCCCAGGCTGGTACTCAGCAGGATGTTGAGACTTTCTTCAATGTCTTTGTAATTGCTTACCATTTCCACAGAACCTGTTTCGCGATCAAAGGCAGGAGGGAAAGCCCATCCTGTACCCAGGAAAGATTGTATGGTAGTGTTGTTATCCATAGCACTCGTTTTATCCGCCTATCTGAACAATAGGCCATCCGCTCACGATTACACCGCCGTGGGCTGTAAGATCGCCCTGACGGGCCGCCTGCCGGCCACCGATGTACACCGTGGTACTGCCCTTTACAATTGTGTCAGGCGGTCCTACGCAGGTGAGTTGATCACCCACTACGGCGGCAGGCATATTGCCGATCAGTACCGTAGTGACGCAGGGACCGGTAACAGGCCCGCCCACGTGTGGCACCGGCCCGTTAAACAGGGGGCAGGTGTGGAGGTCGGTTTGTCGTGCTGCGGAAGGCATGGTGTTTTGTTTTAAAAAATTCGGTTTCAAGTACAACAGCAATCATTAATCGAACCCTAATTGATTTTTACCAGAGAGCCGCTGATTTCGGTAATGCCCTGTGCGGCCAGTTTTGCCATAGCGCCTTCTACACTTACGTTGCCATCGGCTTTTACGCCCAGCGTGGCACCACCCACAGAGAGCATGGCTGCGGCACTGAGCGTTAAATTGGCGCCGGCTTTGATTTCTATGTTGAGCGGACTTTCCAGTTTCATACCGGAAGCGTCCATGGTTAGTTTGTTGCTGTTCTGATCTGTTATCTCGATGGTGCGGCCGTTTTCATCGAGTTTTATTGTATTGCCCGCAGGCGTATCGATGGTGATGGTTTTGGTATTGTCATTAAACTGCAGGTGCATACCACTGCGGGTGGTAAATCCTTTTTCATGGTTGCTGTCCTGCGCGGTAATGGGCGCGGGCCGTGCGCTGCTGTGCAACATGCCCAGCACTACCGCATCGCGCGGATCATCGTTGATGAAACCCACAATCACTTCATCATCTATTTCCGGGCGAAAAAAAGCACCGCGGTTGGCGCCTGCGTCCAGGCTGGCTACGCGTGTCCAGATGCCCTGTGCCGTATTATCGATTACGGGTATGCGTACCAGAATGCGGTCTTCTCCTTCAGGATCATTTTGCAACTGCACCACTTTGCCTATCTGCAAACCACGAATGCCACCGGCCAAACCTGCTGCGGGCGCATCGTTCATATCTTCATGCAAAAAAGCATAGGGTTGCGGGTCGAGGCCGAAGCGGATATGTGTATCCCACATACCATTGCCCATTTCCTGCCGGATGGCCGTAACAAATGTTTTTCCTTTAAAGCGATCGCCCACGCCTTCCAACTGCACCATATCGCCGGGTTTAATGGCTGCATAGCCGGTGAATCTTGCGCGGCCACGGATCTTGGCCAGCCTGCTGCGCAGCAGTACGCCCGATGCCCAATCCTGCAGTTCCTGTTCAGGCAAATGACCAGAGTGATGCAGTAAATATTTTTCGAGGTTGATGGTATCAGCCAGCTGTTCGCCTGCAATATTGCCTTGTTCGGCAAAAGGCACTGCGGAAGCATCGGCCCTGAATAGTTGTTGATTGCTGTAGTCCCAGGCCACGGCTTCCACATTTTTCCATTGCGTACGCGCATCCATTTCCGCTTCAAATTCCAGTACGGAAGAACCATAGCTCACCTGTAGCACTGGCTCCGGCGATGTATCGGGTTTTGCAATGGTAATGCGCCCATCGTTCACCTGCACCAGCATGCTGTTGGCTTCGGCGCGCAGCAACATAAAATCCCAGTCGCTGATATGGTGTTGTACCAGTTCCTTGTGCGTGATGGAAGTGGATTGCACATCAGCCTGCAGGCCCGGGTAGCGAGCAATCAATTCATCAAAGAGCTCACTGTCTTTTATGTTTTCATAATACCGGCTTTTCCGGCCGATGGCCATTCTCACCACTTCATCTTTACATTCGATATGCAGTTCGGTATTGCCGTTCTCTTTCACCTTTACGGCGTGTTTGGTGATGATGCCTTTGAACACCTGGGTATTTTGTCCGTCGCGGCCCAGTTGAATAATGATTTTTTTCCCGGGCACCAGGTCGTTGGTGTTGCTGATGGCAAACGTGCGGTCTGCCGCTTCGCCATCACGAATCACAATTTTTGCAGTTGGAATGCGGTTGATTTCCTTATTCACTACAATACCAATCACCTGGTATGCAGGATTGATGGCTACATTGTCTAACAGTATATCGTAAGTAGCCACGCCATGCCTGGATGTATCGGGAATAAGGATCTCTTCCATCAGTTTTCATTTTTATCGAAGGGTGGAAAATAGAGTTCAATACCGGGCTTCACATTGCGGATGCTGCTCAGTGCATTCACCATGCCTACCTGCAGGAGATATTTCGGATCGTTGTAAATAGCAAAACTCATGAGGTCCAGGCGATCGCCCTGCTTTACGGTACGATAGTGCGTCAGGTCGGGCGAGTTACGCCGTTCGCGGGCCAGCCGTTCTTCTTTGGCCACATAGTTCAGAAAGGTTGCGGTGAGCTTTGCACGCAAGGGCGTGCCATCGGGATTGAACAATGTATAGTTGATATCGAGGTTGCTCAATACGCAACGAAAATCAATTTCCGAACCCCAGAACACAATCAGAAAACGCGGACGGTGAATATCACCATCCAGGTCATACGCACACTTCAGGAATTTCTGCAGCTGGTCGTGCACATTCAGTTGGCGGTATTCTTCCACATACCCTTCCATGGTGCCGGTACCATCGAGCACGAATTCCAGGCGCAGTTCTTCGGGCGCCGTGGATTTGAAAGTAACCTCGGTGCCCTGGCTGCCATGTCCCCGGCGCACATCGTGCTCAATTTTGTAATTTTTGGTAAACGACTCGGGGTTGATGGGCGCAATGAATTTCCGCTCCGGGTCTTCCCCGGTAAAATCGCGGTTGGCGAAGGAGCGGATATTCAGCTTTTGTAATGTTCTTTCAGCGCTCATGGCGTTCTTTCAGGATTTCGGTAATGGTTTCAATGCATTTGTTCAGCATTTCTTCATCGGGTTTCACGTCGTTGTCGCCTTTTGCGCCGGCACCAGCGGCGCTACCGGCAGCGGCGGCACGGTCCTGCTGCACCAATGCTTTGAATACCAGTTCGCGTACTTCTATTGGCATTATCACTTGTTTAAAAATCTTCCCGGAAAATGAGCCGGTTGTAATTCAGTTCGAGTGTTTCGATCAGCACTTCTCCTCTTTCGGCATTTAACTCACCGATTTTCCAGCTGCGCGGCCACACGTTGTTGGCCACCCATCCCATCAATACCTGTCCTTCTTCATTGAGCAGGAAAATGTTCATGGTATCTACCGGTTCCACATATTCGTTGTCCAGCGCGTTCTTGATCCACTCGGTAAGTTTCGATTCCGAAGGCGAAAGCAGTCCTCGTTTCAACACCAGTGGTCCGTATTTGCGGCGCACCGGCACCACATGTTCAAAGCGGTTTTCGCCTCCTTCCTTGATCGTTTCCGTATCGAGCATTGAATCAAGACCCGATACCGATTGAAAGCGGATGTCGAACGCATTGGAGGGCAGCTGCTTCATGGTATCCGACACCTTACGCCGCTGACCTGCCGGTGCGTTGAACTGCACGCGGAAGTAGAAGTTTACGGTCTGGTAAAAACTGTCTGCTTTTCGGGTGTCCACTGCCATAACTAGTCTACATTCATAATTTCAAGACCTTCATGCACCAGCTCCATGGTTTCAATGGCCACTTCGTTGGCATCGGCCTTGAGATCGGTTGACTGAATTTTGGAAGGCCAGGCGTTCAGCAGCTTCCAGGTGATAATGGCTTCGTGATTTTCATTGAGCAGCTTGATGGTAACCGTTCTCCGGTACATCGAGCCGGTTTTATTGCCTTCCTGGAAATAGTAGGTCTTGCGCCATTCCTTGTAGTAATCGTAATCGCCTTCAAAAGTGCCACGCTTGAGGGTAACGTTCGAGAACTTGGTCAGGCCAGGTTGTTTCGTTTTGTTGTACTTCTTGCTGTTGCCTTCGCGGTATTCAATTACTTCGGTTTCAAATTCCAGCCCGCTTACTTCGGTAAAACCGATGCGGAAATCATTGCCCCATTCTACCTGGAAATGGAATTTGGGAATCGGGTATTCGCCTTTTGCAGCCATGGTTGTCAGATTATAAGTTAAAAAAATTGAGCGGTTTCAGGTAACGTGTTACATACACGTATCATAACGTATACGCTTACTTGCACTTGTTTTTCGGATCAACTTCCGCAATGGCTTTTTCCAGGCTTGTTTTGCAGGCCTGCAGTGCTTCTTTTTGCTTGTTGGCTTCCATCAGCTGTGCGGAAAGTTGTTTTACCATTTTTTCATCTTCCTTGAAAAGCTTTTCTATGCGGCATTTGTATTCGTCGTTGCAAATGGGAAAGTCGAACAGCGGTTCCAGTTCGCAGGTTTCCGGCACACAGGGTTCTTTTGAACCACCATTTGCCTGTTTTTGCGCCTGTTGCGGCGTACCGGATTCATGGCAGGGCTGGCATTCTTCATCACATTTAAAAGCGCCATACCATTCGCAGATCACGGTTTTGAAACCGTAGTAGGGTGTACCGCCTTCGCTGGTTTGGCAGGGTTTGCCTGGTTGGCAAGGTTTAAAATTGGGGTCATTTTCTTTGGTGGAAATATTATTGCGGATGAGATTGGCGAGCTTGACCGCATCTACCATCATTTTGATCAGCTCGTCGCGCGTTTTGATAACGCCTTCCACTTTGGTATAATAATCTTCCAGGCATTTCAGCAATCCCTGTCCCTTTACCAGCGATGGATCATTGTTGGCGGTAATGCAGCGTTGCAGTTCTTCGTAGCGTTTTTTGATATAATCAATGCGGCTGTAGAAATCCTTTATCATACAGAAAAGGATTTCGATGGCGCTGGTTGCCTTGCCGGCATTGAGCCATATCTTGTCCGACTGCACAGCCATGATCTCCAGCTGGTTGCAGATGGCGCGCGCCAGGTCTTCGGCTTTCAGCAATTCATCGAGCCATTTTTTGAACTTGTCGCGCCGTTCGGTTAAAAAACTCAGGTTCTTCTTTAACTGATCTGCATGTTCTACGGCTTCGCTGTAGGATTGATTTACTTTTTTCAGTTCGACCTTCCAGGTGTCGTAGCAGCAGTCGCTGCAGCTGGAGTCGTCGGGCGTAGTGCTGCCGCAGCATTTAAAAATATCAGAGCCTTCACCAATGTTGACACCGCTGTCTTTTATGCGTACGTATTGATGTTTGGTTAACATGACGTGGTTGTTTTAAGGAAATGAAACAATAGGTGCTGTGGTTAAGCAGTTGCGATCAGGGCAGTTGCTCCGTGACGCAACGGCTCTCATCAATCTGCACAGCGTTCCTTTTTGTCTTCGGGTTCGCAGCAGAAGGTCTCTTTCACTTCATCGCATATTTCACAGATCTCGTCCTGACATGGTTTCAGGCGCGGCTCGCACAGGTCATTGCCATTGCCATACCTGCGCTTATCATCGCCGCCGAGGCAACCGCAGGAGGGACAGCAGAGGAAATCGGCCGCATCGTAGTAGGCTTCAAAATTGCTGCGGGCATTGTTCCGATCCATCGCTGCTTTGGTAATTTCCTGGACAGACTTCACCAGTTCTTCCTGCACCTTCTTCAATTCTTCCTGCCGGTTTTTCACCACTTCGCTCAAATGCTTCTGGAAGTCTTTCGAATACTGATCGAGCGATTTTTGCAATGGCTCCAGGGTTTCGATGTTGGAAAACAGCTGAATGCCTATTACATCAGAGGAAGAAGAGAAAAGCGCATTCATATCGGTAGTAAGCGCTTTGGGCATGCAAAGCAATTCATCGAAGATTTTTTCCGCGTCTTTGCATACTTCTGGAATTTCCTTGTCGTCGCTGCATTCTTCGGAACCTTTGCCGGTGATGGCGCGCCGTTGTGCGGCATTGCAGGGATCGTTGTAGCAACGTTCCAGTTTCAGCGTGGCATCGCTCAGTTCTGTGAGTTTGGCCTTTGCATTTTTTATAGCGGAAGCAATATTTTTCAACAGACCATTCAGGTCTTTGTTCCATTTGTTGTACGTAGCCACGTTGGTTTTGATGGCTTCATTGGTTTGGAGCAATTCGGTGCCTGCGCAGATATCGAGGTTGCGGTATTTGCGGTAATTTTCCTCGGTGTATTTCATCAGGCATTTCTTGTCGCCAAACAGTTTTTCTTCACCCACATATTTTTCTTCAAGGCGGGTGAGCGATCCTTCTGCTTCGTACAGCAGGTTGCATACCCGAGTGCGTTCGGTGCGAATAGTGTTTTGTGTGGCATTTTCCGGCTCTTTGCAACCGCAGTCTTTATCGCGGTTATGATTTTTTCCGTGCCGGGCATATTGCATAGACATATAGGTTGATTTAATGGTTAAAGAAGCTGTTCATTAAGATTCCTGCAGCATTTTGTGCATAAAGCGCAGGATGATGAATTCAGCCGGTCGCACTACGGCCATACCGATTTCCACTATCATGCGTCCTTCCCATATGTCCTGTTCGGTCATTGTTTCACCCAATCCTACTTTTACAAAAAAGGCTTCGCGGGTGGTTGTTCCCATCAGGGCGCCGGCTTTCCATTGCAGTGTGAGGTAATTCTCGATCATCGATTTTACGCGTATCCACGTATTGCGATCGTTCGGCTCAAACACAAATTGCTCGGTAGCATTTTTGGTAGATTCTTCTACCATATTGAAGAACCGTCTTACGGAGATATATCGCCATTCATTGTCGTTGCCTGCCAGTGTGCGGGCGCCCCAGATAATGGCTGGTCCGCGACCGGGGAATGAACGGATCACATTGATGGATTTACCGTCTTGCGTATCTACATTCAAACTGGCCTGTTCCTTATGGCTTACAATAACCTCGGGTCGTATCGCATAGTCAATACCAATGTTGGCGGGCGCTTTCCACACACCGCGTGTATTATCGGTATCGGCATACCTGCCTACCACAGCTACCGATGCGGGCAACAGCATTTCGATATTGTTAATGGCATTTTTTGCCTGGAAGAAATACGCGTTGTTTTTGCTTTTTAATTCTGCCAGTGTGCCATCGAGCGTGGCGTTTCCTTTGCCTACAATGGTGACGGTGCTGCCACTGGGATCGTAGGCATAATCCAGGCGGGTATAAATGCGGGGGTAGTAAATGGCCGCGTATTTTTTGGTTTCTATATCGCCGAAGTCCGCATTGCGGAAGGTGGCAATTGGATCAAAGGCAGGATCGGCAGGATTCACCCATACATCCATTACCACAAAGCGGTCTTTCAGTTCGGCAGCCTGGTCCATTGCTTCTTTGTGCAGCGCATAATAATTGCCCGGGTCGTCCATGTTCATAGCATCGGGAAAGAGGATAAGTGTTACTTCATTCACTTTTTCTACCTGCGCCAGGCCATGCTGCAGTGCAGCCATATCAATTACGCCGCCACTGCTGTAATCGCCCACCGATACAACATAGCAATCGCCACCACCATTGATGAAAAACATTTGCAGCTGGTAATACATCAGGTATTTGGAAGGGTTCAGCACTTTTGCCTGTATGTCGGGCCTGGGGGTGGTTTCGTCAATCGTAACCTGGATGCTGGTTTCCAGTTCCGGGCCTCCGAAATATTGTTCGTATTGCAACATAGAGCTGATGCGCCGCGGCACATTCAGCAGGTCGCCCGGCTCTTTCAGCTGCGCTTTTTCTGTGTAGCCGATAAACGACGGAATAGCGGTTTCAACCGAGGCAATGGAAGGCGGGAGCTTGGGTATTTCTTCTATAAATACTCCCGGGGTTTTGTATTCTGCCATATTGTTTGGTTTTTATGGGTGATAGTGAGCAGTGAATGGCAAGTGGTATTATTCACTACTCATCCAATGGAAAAAATTTCGAGTTCGGCACCATGATTTCAACATACTGCCTGTTATTGCCCGCACGCACCGGGATGCCCGGCGCAGGATTGGGTAAAAACTGAAAACTGTTGTCGGGTTTTTGCAGCATTACCGCTCCGTACGAAAGCGGAATCGGCTCTTTAGAGAGCAGCACGCCGTTGTCGTTCATCAGCAAATCCTGCGTGTCGGCCATCAATTTCAATTTCCTGCGTTCGTTGTTGCGGTAATGCCAGAATACCAGGCGGCTCTTCCACCACAATTCAAACACCGGTGGTGGCACACGGCTGCCGTCGGGCAGAATGCGTGTGTGCAGTAAACCTGCATCGTCCAGCAGGTTGAATGCGGCCGCAGCCACTTTGGGCTTCAGGCATATCAGGCCCATGTAGTTGTTTATTTTCAAATTATCCGCGGCAAAAACAATATCCAGCGTATGGGTATATCCGTTATTGGCTGTTACTATGAGTTTATATAGATGTTGCCCGGATATAGCGCTGTTGGAAATAGTACGCACTTTTTCATCGGGCGTGTGAAAATCCAGCCAGACCGACCGTATGGCATTGGCATTCGTTATCGTTATTTCTTTTATTGTATTGTCATTATTATCCTGCAATGCAAAACCTGCAGCAGTAATGGGGGCGCCGGCAGGGAACGTGTATTGCAAGCGTAACGGCGCTAACAGGCGGTCTGCATCGGTAACATAGCCGGAGCCGTTGAGCGTACGCCAGGGATCAGCAGCACCATTATTCAAGAACATGCGTATAGAAGCGCCAAAAGCGGCAAGCTCACCCTGCTGATACGTTTTGGCCCCGTTAAAGGCAGGCACTGCACCGGACAGGAACGGAAATGTTCTGGCGCCGGGAAAACTTTCATTGGTAAAAAAATACCCTGCACGTACCGGGCTGCCCATCAGCTGCGAAGAGAAGGCAAGTATATTGGTTTTCGCTTCGAGCAATACCGGTATTTCCAGGTTATCTGGCAGCGCAACAAATGGCGCATACACCGTAGTGCCGTCACCCAACTGCTGTGGCCGACAGCGCACAGCCAGTTTGAATCCACTATACGAAGGGACGATACGCAAATGATAGTTCTCAAAGAGCTGTTGCTGCGAAGCAGGCGCTACAAAATCCATATCACTACTGATGGAAGGCATGCCCCGTGAAAAATTGTTGTACAGGAACGCCAGCCGGTCCTGTTGCAGCGTTTCATCAAACACCGACTGGCCCTGGCTGCCGGTGAGATAGTACTCATGCAGCAATTTCACTTCGCATAATATTTTATACACTATGGCCATCAGTGATTGGGTTGAATAGGATGCGTATGAGTAGCTATTTCTTCTATCAGCGGCACTTCGCGGCGAACCGATCTTTCAGTTATGCTTACCACTCTTATCTTGTACATTACAAAAGGAATTTGCCGCCCTCCCAGCGAGCCCCACAAATGATTGATCTGTTCAAACGTGAGCGTGTATAATTCAAGGTTTAATTTCAAGTTCGCTACAGCGGGATTGGACATATCACTCAATTCCGGTGGCAACGTTACCGTTGAAGTGCCCGGTGTAAAGGTGCTTTTTCCCTGGAAGAACTCTATTACCAATGAAAGCCGTTTCAGCGCTTGTACATATGCATTATTGGGTGGTACGCCGCCGGCAAAATTGGAAGTAAACAGCACATACAGGTTCAGGAAAAATGGACGGTTCTCATACCGCGCCACGCCGTCGGGCCATTTGGTAAAAGTGGTACCATTCTTCAGGGTGCTTTCTTCTTCAATATTCACCAGAGAGATCACGATGCTGTCTTCAAGATTCTGACTGTTCTCGGTTTCAAACAAACCAATATTCTCCATCACCACGTTGGCAGGATCGCCCTGGTTGGTCATGTAGGCAGATAATTCTTCCCGTAGTAATATCAAAGCGTTTGCAATCATGTGTCGGAACTTATAGTGGGTGCAAAAGTTTCCCTGCCCGCACAATGCAGGAGGAGCTTAACCTATGCACCGGTTATGGCCGGTTATGAAATCGGTAAATAAGGATAATTGGAATTTTTCGCAGTGATACCAATCAGGGTCAAAATGGAATTGAGTTCAGGAGGTTAAAATAATTGAGCAGTGAAATTACGGGCTTTCAGGGTGTGGGGGAATACCACTATGGTAGTATTTTCATAAATGCTTTATGCAACATCATTCCATTTTCGTGTAATGATGCAGGTATGTTCCGCAATCTATTCAAGTAGTTCTACGCAACAGTTGCTGTTTCAATAATAATTGGCAGACAAACCTGGAGTGCAGCAATTATATTTTGGTAGGGTGAAAAACTGTCCGCATAATTCCTCACTGCTTAAATGAAATCATTTGTTTCAAGCGGATGGCATACTTTTTTAGCCGGTGCTGGTAAAAGCAATTATGGCTCCAGCAATATCCACCACACTAATCCGCGTGCATAGTCCGGCATTTCTGCATGAGGACTTCATTCCGGCACGCTTTACCTGTGAAGGAGAAGACATCCATCCGCCGCTTGAACTGGACGAGATGCCAGCCGGGGCGCGCAGCATGGTGCTGATTATGGAAGACCCTGACGCACCGGGCGGCACCTTTGATCACTGGATTGCCTGGAACATCCCGGTAACCAACTCCATTGCAGCAAACAGCAATCCGGGCATATCCGGCACCAATGGTTTTGGCAAAACGGGTTATGGCGGACCTTGTCCGCCCAGCGGCACCCACCGGTATTTTTTCCGCGTGTATGCACTGGACACCACGCTTGACCTTCCTGCGGGCGCCCGCAAAAACCAGGTCCTCGAAGCCATGGAAGATCATGTGCTGGCCATGGGCGAGTTGATGGGGAAGTACCAGAAAAAATCATAGCGGAAAAACAATGTAAGGGAGTGCAGTCGCAAAAAGCAGGTTGCGGGAAAGATTGGGCAACAGCGCAGGCACTATAATTCTTTTCCGCGCGCGCTATTGGGAACTGGAGATCTGCCAAATAAAATTTTCATTTCAAATACTACAGCAATGAAAAAGCATCGCAATCCAGGCAAAGGGCAAAACAAGGTATTTTCCGGCAAGCCCGAAATACGCGATAACCTCGACAGCCGCAAAAATGAAGAGTTCAGAAATACAGGAGCAATCAAAAAAGCCGAGGTGCAGCAAAAGGAAAAACAAAAAGAAACCAGGAAGAACAAATGAAAAACCCCTGCCTCAAATCCGGACGAATGTAAGGTCAGGGGGGTTGTATACTGCAACAGGCTTTAGTCAGGTAGCGGAAAGGTTAATGGTTAATAGCAAAAAAAAAGGAAAAGACGGTAAAATAGCTCGCAATAAAATTCAATAAATATGTGGCGCAGGAAAAGGAGGTTTCTACGGGATTTCGGTGCGTAGAACTACGCATTTGATGGGATTTTCCGAATTTTTGGTCTACCTTTACCGCCCTTTCGCAATGAGGTCAACCAGACTGATTTTATTGCAACCCCTTATTCCCGACCCAGTGAAACTTTCCCTATAATATCCTTGGCTGATAAACCAAATCTTATACCGTTGAAAAGCCAATGGTACCACAAATAGTCATTAAGGAAAAAAGCTGACCCCGCCGCCGCGGGGTTTTTTGCAGGGAGGGATCGCAACTTGCTGCTGACTACCGGCTATTTCCCGGAAACTTCTTACAAAAATTTTTAGCGGCACCAATTATGACTATTCAGATAAGCTACTTTCCCGCGCCGCCAGTCCCCTGACCACCCGCCTTATTGCATCCGTTTCATATCCCTTCTGCATCAACCACGCCGTGGTTTTGGCGCTGCGCACATAGCGGTTCACGCCCTGACCGCGAATGGATCTCCACTTTTTTATTGCCAGTTTTTCCAGCGTTTCCTGGTATTGCTGTTCATCTATTTCCTGCAGCGCCTTCCGAATACAATAGTCACTTACACGCTTTTGTTTGAGCGCTTCTTTTATTTTATTCCTGCCCCACTGCTTCATACGGAATTTGCCACCGGCAAACTGCCTGGCAAACCGCTCTTCATTGAGATAATTTTCCTCTATCAGCTGGGTAATGGATTCTTCTACTTCCTGCTTGTGCAGTCCAAAGGAATACAGTTTCTCTTTCACCTCCGCATGGCATCTTTCCTGGTAGGCACAATAATGCCGCAATTTTTGCAGGGCCTGCTCTTTGGAAAGCTGTTTCGTCCGAATCATGCGGCAAATTAAGGCAAGCAGCTTTCAGTTGGCAAAAGACACATCAGAAAGTAATTTCAATGTGAAAAATGTCAGACAGCACGGCTGTATTCAGGTTGAAAACCTGGCATTTCTTAATTATTTGGAATTTCAACCTGGCCCCTGGCACTCACAACCAAACGTTACTCTTCAATTCTGTCAGTACATCCAAACTCCTTTTTCAACAGGTCATCATAATGGTCGGCCTGTTTGAAAAGATTGTTCAGCGTGGCCACGCCGCTTTCACGCGTCATATCGAGGTCGTACATAATGCACGATAGTACGATGTTCTGGTTGGTACAACTCAGCACCAGTCCGTTCAGGCGGTAATTTTCCTGCAGCAGGTAATGATAGAGTTGTTTGATTTTGGTGGCATCTGATGGCAATTGACACAAGTACGCATCGCCTACGATAAAATAATTTTCACTGTTGTAGGTGATGTTGATTTTGGCGCTGCCTTCCTTCACTTCCCAGCGGTTCACCCCGCAACGGGCTAGTTTGTTGTCTTTTCCCAGGTCTTTCAAAATGTCTTCAATGGTTTTTGCCACACCTACCGGTTCCACTTCCTGTTCCGGCAGTTCAGGCAGCGTTACTTCTGTGCCACACACGGGACAGTATTTGGCGCTGTCGATCGTTTCGGGCAGCACCAGGCTTTCGCAGCTATGGCAACGCGTGCCCGGTTTGCCGCGGTAAGGTGCATACAATTCAAGGGCGGTACGCAGGTATACTACCGGTAATGCAAAACCGAGATTGTCGCCACCCTGGATACGCAATGAATTCACACCAATCACTTCGCCGGCCGCGTTAACCAGCGGACCACCGCTGTTGCCGGGATTGATGGCAGCATCGATCTGGATGAATTTCAATCCTTCGCGGATGCGTTCCACCCGGCTGATCACACCCTGCGTGGCAGTATAGTTCAATCCGAACGGGTGACCAATGGCCAGTACTTCATCACCATCTTTCAATCGTTCATAGTTGCCCAGGCGCAAAGCCGGCAGGTCGGCGTTTGGTGGGGGCTGCAAAAATGCCAGGTCATGTTTTTTATCAGTATACCATACGCGCGAAAACACCTTTTCAAATGTTTTTCCTGCAATGGTCACTTCTGCATTCTGCGCCACTACGTGTTCGTTGGTTACAATCACATCATAGTCTTTCAGGTAAAAACCGGTGCCCGTACTGGTTTGCGTGGCAATTTGTATAATGGCCGGATGAAATTGTTCGATGATCAATTGTGTTTCCATGTTGGTTTTGCCTTGGGAGGTTCAGTTGTGGTTGTTGGTGTTTACAAAGCGGTTGTTGCCGGCCAGGTCATGCATCAAAATTCAGCTGTGTCACTTCTGTGGTAAAGCTTACATTGAAATGCAGCAGGCTTTGAAACTCCAGCGATGAGGTATTGAATTCCAGCTTCGGATATTTTGCTTTCCAGGCAGCTACAATTTCGCCAATGCGCTCCCTGATGGCTTCGGCATCGAAACGGTTGTTATCGGGATTATAATAGCGTGTTCCAAAACCGAGCGCTTCAAAATAATCGGGATAATTCACCTGCATGTATAACCGAAACAGGTCGCTCATTGGCTTTGGCAGACTGTAAGAATACTGGCTGTAGGAAAGGCCGTACTCAACTACGCGGTTGGCGATCAGCGTATAATGGTTATCGCGGTACCAGGGCAGGCTCTGATGCGCGCCCTGGATAGCTTCTGCTACGGCTTTGTGGTGTTGCGGACTTACAATGGCAAACGTGTGTTTGGAACGAAAAAGGTAAGGGAATACATCCTCTCGCTTTTTTTCCAGCAGTTTCCGGAATCCCTCTATCATCGCCTTGTTGCGTTCGTTGGTTTGCCTTTCATCTTTTCGATAGTAGATCTCCACAATTTTTTCCAGTTCGTTGAGCAGCTGGCCTTCCGGGCAAACAAGATAGTCTATACGAAATGCCAGGGTAAGCAGCAGGTAGGCAATGCCGCCGGAAAATTTGTCGGCATCCAGTGTTTCGATATATTCGAGCGTTTCCCGGATCCATTTTTGCACGAACGTGTACTTCACTTCTTTTTCCGCTGCCGGAATATCTATAATGTGTTCGGTGTCTATTGATTGCAATGAACTGAATTCCTGCACCAGCAGGTCGTCCATCTTGTCCGCCTTGGTGGCCAGTTCACGCAGGCCATAATACAATTTATTGGGATTGGCGGTTTTGATGCTGCTGTCGAACCGCATACATAGCCGGTCGTTGTCCAGCGCATAGCGGCAATAGTAGAGGTTGAAATTCATTTCCAGCAGGCGGCGCATCACCGGCACGCTGGGTTGCGGCATGCGGGCCAGGGTGATCTCTGCCTCCAGCCGTTCACCATCGCATTTGCCCCGCACCACTTTGGAACCCTGGTACAGATGGAAATTGCCGGAAGAACCGTTTCGTTCCCATACCACATTTTGCACGGCATCGTCCCGCAGGTAATCGAAAAATGCGTCGAGACTGTTGAAATAATCCTGTTGTTTAAATAGGTTATCGGCATCGGTCCAGCGGCTGACCTTTTCTACCGTTTTATTATTGTCTGAATATCTTCCGAAAGGGATAGGGGGGTCGTCGGGTCTTTTGCGGCTTCTTCCAAACAGTTTGTCAAATACCATAGGTTGTTGTTTAGGCTTTTATTGAGGGTTGCCGGGGCAATGCGTTTTATATTCAAAAAAATTACAGGTATTCCCATCGGGCTTACGAAAGGTTGTTGCTACCGTCCGGGTACGAGAGGTGCAGGCCAGAATCAATTGCATCCATTCCCGCCAGGTGTGCTGCAACTATCCGGACATAATTGGCGCAAGCCGGAAGCAGCCTCGCATCCCTTTCCGCTTAATGTGCCGCTATCGTCCGGGCGCCAGTCGTGCCCCGCAACACAAATCATTTCGGGCACGCAAAAGTCCGGCGCCATTTGCCCGGCCGGGGCATCGTTTTCACCCGGCACTCAACGTTTTTTGCCGCTGCAGCACAAACAATTGCATCACACCATGAGGTTGAAATTATCCTTTTTCGCTTCAACGTAAAAAGGTATTTTTTCTGCGCATTATGATGGCCGTTTTTTCCCGCAGCACAGCACCATCAACCGGCACCTGGCGCAGCCTTTCCAAACGGTAAGTTCAACGCTAATCCGCATACAGTATTATTGCTGATAGTGATGGATGGCAAAATTGACGATACCAACCGGAATGCCGGTGGGATAAGTTGCCCGCATTTTGTGACTTTGCTGTTCATAAAAAGCAGCTAATTGTATCACCCTTAATTATATATTTGCTCAAATCTTTCAAAACAGTATGAAGTTTATCGTTTCTTCTTCGGCATTGTTGAAGCAGTTGCAACAGATTAACGGCGTTATCAACGCCAACACGGTTCTTCCCATATTAGAAGATTTTTTGTTTGAAGTGGAGAAGAATAAGTTGACTGTTGTGGCTACCGACCTGGAAACGGTAATGAAAATCCAGCTGGACGTTGAAGCAAAAGATACTGGTCGCGTTTGTATACCAGCCAAAATCCTGATGGATTCGCTGAAAAACATCCCGGACCAACCCCTCACTTTCAATATCGACAAAAATTACGGTGTTGAAATTACCAGCGACAATGGTAAGTATAAGGTGATGGGCGAAAATCCCGATAATTTCCCCAAAGAACCTGTGGCAGATGATACTACTTCCTTTACCATGCCTTCTTCTGCCCTGGTGACTGCCATCAATAAAACCCTGTTTGCCGTGAGCAACGACGACCTGCGGCCGGCCATGACAGGCGTATTTTTTGAGATGGACAAAAAAGGCCTGCAGTTTGTTGCCACCGATGCCCACCGCCTGGTGCGGTACAGGAGAACGGATGTGAGCTGCCCCAAAAGCGACTCCATGATCGTTCCGCGCAAACCGCTGAACCTGCTGAAAGCGTCCATGCCCGACAACGACGATGAGCTTACCATCAGCTACAACAACAATCACCTGTTTGTGAACCATGGCACCACGCAACTGAGCTGTCGCCTGATTGACGCCCGCTTCCCCGATTACAAAGTGGTGATCCCGGCCGACAATCCCTACAAACTCACCGTTGGCCGCCAGGAATTCCAGGGAGCATTGCGCCGCGTAAGCGTTTTCAGTAACAAAAGCACCAACCAGGTGGTATTGAATATCAGCGGCAGCGAATTGCAACTGGCTGCCCAGGACGTTGACTTCTCCTTTGAAGGCAACGAACGCATGAAATGCCAGTACAATGGCGAAGACCTGCAGATTGCCTTCAACGCCAAGCTGCTGATCGAAATGCTGAATGCCGCCGAAAGCGATGAAGTGATTGTAGAATTGTCCACACCCACCAAGGCGGGTATTATCAAGCCGGCTGAGAAAGAAGAAAATGAGGATTTGCTGATGCTGGTGATGCCGTTGATGCTGAATACCTGATGTGCACCATAAAGATACTTTCAGAGAAGCCGGCCGATGCCGGCTTTTTTGTTGCCGCGCGGGAATGAGCATCCGTGAAAGGGGAACTGAAATGACAAATTATAGTGGACTACCTTTGAGTATATTCGATAAACTTACCCCACCATGTCTTTTATAGCCCTGCGCGCCTATGATACGTATATTCCCGCCAACCTCATGTTGCAGCGGCTGGAAGCTGAGGGCATTCGCGCTTATCTGCAAGACGAAAACACCGTCACCATTGATCCCATTCTTACCAATGCCGTGGGCGGTATCAAACTGATGGTATATGAAGATCAGGCGCCGCGGGCACTAGCGTTGATCAAAGAATGGGAAAAAGAATACCGGCAGGCGGTATTATGCCCCCGCTGCGGTGCAGCAGATGTGCATTTTGTAACGCAAACCAGCAACCCGGCCAACTGGCTCTCCGCCATAGCTTCGTGGTTTTTTGGGAGCTATGCCGTGGCAGTGAAAAAAGTGTATCGCTGTTTCCAGTGCGGGCATGAGTTTGAGGAGATGCAGCAGTGAATCGGTTGGCAAGGTTCCCCCAAGGTGCGGGTTTTCAACAACAGATGATATAGCCTGCCTGGTTACAAGACAGACAAAAACTCACACGCAATCTCCCACCAATAATTCAGGTATTCATTTTCCTGAGAATTTGGTTTAACTTAATAGGAAATGCCGGGTTTATGGAATCGTTCATGCAATTCTGGGAAAACATTGCAAGCTGGCAGCGAGTGGCCATTCTGCTGGGCGGAATGGTTTTCTTCTGGCTGCTGGAAGGATACTATTCCCTGTTTTCGTTTCAGTGGAAGCGGTACCGGCATGCCGGTATCAACCTGTTGTTCTTGTTGAGCACGTTAATCCTTAACCTGTTGCTTGGCGCCATCACCATCCGGGTATGCCAATGGGTTACGGAAAACCATTTCGGACTGCTCAACTGGTTGAACACGCCCTTATGGGCCAATGTGCTGCTGGGTTTATTTTTTATGGACTTTTTTAGCCAGTATGCGCCGCACTATGCCATGCACAAGGTGAAATGGATGTGGAAGTTCCATATGATTCACCACAGCGACACCAAGGTAGATGTTACTACCGGCACACGCCATCACCCCGGCGAATGGTTGTTTCGGGAAAGCACCACTATTATCGGAGTATACCTGATCGGACTGCCCATCGGGATGTATTTTTTGTATCGTAGTGTGGCCGCCATTTTCACGCATTTCAATCATGCCAATATTCGCATGCCGTTCTGGCTCGATAAACCTATCAGCTGGGTATTTGTTTCTCCCAACATGCATAAAGTGCATCATCACTACAAACGGCCGTATACGGATACCAACTACGCCAATATTTTTTCACTCTGGGACCGCCTGTTTGGCACATTCGCTTATGAGGATCCCAAAAAACTTCGCTATGGACTGGACGTGCTGGATGATAGAACAGATGAAGACCTCTTATACCAGTTGCGACTGCCTTTCGACAAAAACGTGAAGACGGATTATTGATTTCATCAAAGTCCCGTACTTCGCAGAAGGTTTCCTTCCTGGCATCTAAAAAATGCTACAAATCTTCGAGCCAGAAAAGAAAGCAACAAAACGCACTACCTGAATGGGCATTGATGGTGTTCTTGATTTCCCGCGATTTCCCCACATGTTTTTTTTTCGATATTAAGTGCTTCATTCCGCAATATCTTTACGCCCATGAAAACCATTGCAATGATTCCCGCCCGCTATGCGGCCACCCGTTTTCCTGCCAAACTGATGCAGCAGCTCGGCAACAAACCTGTAATCCGCCATACCTACGACAATACGGTGGCCACTGGTTTATTTGACGAAGTATGGGTGGTAACCGACAGCGATATCATATACCAGGAAATCACCCGTCATGGCGGCAAGGCACGCATGAGCATTAAGCAACACGAAAGCGGCAGCGACCGCATAGCCGAAGCCATAGCCGATATGGACGTGGACATTGTAGTAAATGTACAGGGCGATGAACCCTTTGTAAAAAAGGAACCGCTGGAAAAACTCCTGCAGGTATTTCAAGGCGAGGCCGGCAAACAGGTACAGGTGGCTTCGCTGATGCAGGTATTGAAAGAGCAACGTTTTATTGAAGACCCCAACTACGTGAAAGTAGCGGTTGACAGGAATATGAATTCCTTATTCTTCAGCAGAAGCGTTATTCCTTACCCGCGCAACAAAGAAATTCCCATCGCGTACTACGAGCATATCGGCGTATATGCATTTCGCAAAAAAGCCTTGCTTGACTTTACTTCCTGGCCCATGACACCCCTTGAAGCCGCCGAAAAAATTGAATGTTTGCGTTACCTCGAACATGGCATTCCACTGAAGATGGTGGTAGTGGAATACATGGGCGTGGAGATTGATACGCCGGAGGATTTGGAAAGGGCGGCGGGGATGTTGTGAATTACCTGACGATAATTTTAACAATAACCGATTGCTCTGTCAAGCACGAGCAATCGGTTTGTTACATTTTAAGTGAGTAAAAAATCAGAATGACTTTCTTGTTATTCCTTTTTCTTTGAAATAGTTGGCCAGGTACGTTACATTCCTGATATGGTCTGGGTTATTTGATGAAAGGATTTCAATTTGGCTGGTAGTACAAGTCAAGGTGCCGCCATCAAGGTTTTCTTTAAAGATGGACCCCTGTACATCCTTCAGCGCATACTTACCCGAAATAAAATTGAACCATCCAACGGGCATAGCAGGCATAGGCTGACTTCCCACCGTCTTTTCCAACTCGTGAGACTTTACCACCCCCCAATCAGGTTTTGTAAGGATAATTATTGTCTTAAACAAGTTGTAAACATAATTGAAATCGTATTGAAATTTGGCAGGAAATGTTATTAAGAAATTGTTGGTCATTCCCGCGCTGTAGCATCCAATAATTGAACTAAAACTCATTTTCTTCACTTCCTTTACTGAAAAAAATTGGGTGAAGCCAATAGGCTCATGAAAATCCACAGAGGGTGTAACGCCCGGATGGTATTTTTTGATATCAGCGCGACGATTGTCCAGTATAACATTTGCCAGATCATTGATAACAGCCGGATCTGAATTGTTAAAATCCAGCTCGGAGTTTAGAGCTTTTGATGTTGTATCGGCTTTCAATCTGCCAAGACGATTATCAATCTTTGAAATTTGATGAATAATCTCGAATAATCTTTCTGCAGCAGACCTGATCGTTTCTTTTCTGGCTGGCCAGTATACGCCCAGAAATAATTTTTCCATTTGCTATTCCGGGAAGGTTAATAAATACCAAATTAATACAACTCCCTATGCACTTATCGTTTATAGAATACTGTTACTTCACTCTATCCCCATCTCCTTCTGTATCTCCTCCAGCGTTTTTCCTTTCGTTTCCGGCAACACCCGCCACACAAACACGCCATGCAGCAACATCATGGCTGCAAAGAAGTAAAAGCTATATACCACACCAGTGTGCACGCCATCGCTAGTGATGCCTGCAATAGAAGGGAATATCCACGAAATGGCCATCGCCATGATCCAGTGCGTAAAACTTCCCAGCGACCCGCCCTGGGAACGCACCGCATTGGGAAATATTTCAGCTATGAACACCCAAATTACGGCTCCCTGCGAAAAAGCAAAAAAGGCAATAAATCCTATAAGATAGATCAGTACATAACTGCCGCCACCGCTTACACTATTCAATGCATGAGCAGTGAGCGCCAGGAAAACAATCATGCCCGCCGATCCGATCAACAACAAGGTTTTTCTGCCAAAACGATCAATCAGTTGCATGGCCAGCACTGTAAACAACAAATTGCAACCTACAATGTACACGGGCTGCAGGTACGCATCGGCTTTATCAAATCCTGCCATCTCAAATATGCGCGGTGCATAATAAATAATGGCATTGATGCCGCTCAACTGGTTAAACACAGCCAACAGCACAGCGTATAAAATGGGTTTGGCATACCGCGCCTGGAACAATTTTTCTTTGTGCGAAGCAACGGAGTTCCTGATCTCGGCTACTGCCTGCTCTGTTGTAGCGCCGCCTAATTTTTGTAAAACCGGTAAGGCAGCTGCTTCACGGTTGTTCAATATCAGCCAGCGCGGACTTTCGGGTATGCTTCGCAGTAACACCAGAAACAATATTGCCGGCACCACCATTACACCCAGCATCCATCGCCAGGCATCATCACCCATACCTACAAAAAGGAAGTTGGTAAAGTAGGCAATGAAAATGCCCGATACAATATTCAATTGAAAGGAACCGGCAAGGCGTCCGCGTAAATGCGCCGGAGAAATTTCAGAAATATACATGGGACCTACCACGGAAGAAGCTCCCACAGCCAGTCCGCCCAAAAAACGGAAAAACACAAAAAGTCCCCAAACAGAAAATGCCGCACAGCCAATGGCGCTCAACAAATACATCACTGCTATTGCCACAAGCACTTTTTTACGGCCATACTTCGCTGCGGGCACTCCGGCAATTAAAGAACCGATTACCGTTCCGATCAGGCTACTTGCCACGGTAAACCCCTGCCAGAAATCGCTGAGCTTCCATAATTGTTGAATGGTTTTCTCTGCACCGGAAATCACTGCGGTTTCAAAACCAAACAGAAATCCGCCCAGTGCAGCAATGAGGGCAACGCGAGCAGGATATGACATGTTGGGTGGGTTTTAAATGCCTAAATTTATCGGTAAGTTTTTTTACGCAAAAATTTTTAACCATTACTATGTCGCAACCACTCTGGGGCATCGACCTTGGCGGAACGAAAATAGAGGGCGTGATCCTGCCCGATTTGCATAACCCTGCTCCCATTCTTCGCACACGCATCGATACCGAGAGACACAAAGGATACGACCATATTGTGCAGCAGATCGGGCGATTGGTAGCCATGATGAAAGCATCATCGGGTTTAACGCCGCAACGCATCGGTTTTGGTACTCCTGGGGTGCTCGATCCCGTAACGCAAACCATGAAGAACTGCAACAGCACGGCGCTGAATGGGCAGCCACTGCGCAAAGACCTCGAAAACCTGTTGCAGGTACCGGTAGCGCTGGCCAACGATGCCAACTGCTTTGCACTGGCGGAAACACATTGGGGCGTCGTAAAACAGCAGGCGCCCGATGCTAAGGTGGTATTCGGCATTATAATGGGCACCGGTGTTGGCGGCGGCATTGTGATCAACGGGCAGGTATGGAATGGTCGCCATGGTATAGCCGGCGAATGGGGCCATAATTTTCTGGATGAGTCCGGCGGCAACTGTTACTGTGGCAAATCGGGATGCGTGGAAAAGATTTTATCGGGTCCCGGGTTGCAGCACTATTATGAATCCATTACGGGCAAACAACTTTCCCTGAAGGAAATTGCCACCAGGGCCGCGCAGAACGAAGATGTTGCAGCTATACAAACTATGGAACGCCTGTATCATTTCTTTGGAAAAGCCGTTTCTGCCGTCATTAACATCCTCGACCCCGATGTGATTGTGGTAGGAGGTGGCGTGGGCAATATTGATGCTTTATACAGCAAAGGCGTAGTTGCCATTCGCCAGTTTATTTTCAACAACCGGGTAGATGTGCCGGTACTCAAACCCAGCCTGGGCGATAGCGCCGGCGTATTCGGCGCGGCAGCGTTGGTAGCTTAAAACTCATTAGACAGCTATTTTTCATAAAGAAATTGTCGTTTATGTTAGCGGTCACTAGTCGCAAGGACCTATTATCCGCTACACGATTTACGCCGGTAAATATTTACCTGTATGGGATACGGTTGGTTTACTGATCGTTTCCCGCGTACCCAAACTAAAACACGGAATCAAACGGTTAGTCCTGTAACTTTGTGCCCTTTGTGAGATAACCTTTGCACCCTTTAGGGTAAAATTTTTTTTATATGAAGTTTCGCAATTTCAAGATGGTGGGCTATGTGGTGTATGGTCGTGGAAGCTTTAACCAGCTCGATGAAATTCTGGCTCCCCATAGAAAAGATAGCTTGCCAATGATCTTCCTGGTAGATCATTTCTTTGAAGGCAAACCCCTCGTAAACCGCATTCCCTTGCGCGGTAAAGACAAAATATTGTTTGCCGATGTTACACATGAACCCAAAACACATTATGTAGACAAACTCGCCGCTGACCTGAAAGCAGAGTTTGGCAGCGTCAGTGGCATCATTGGTATTGGCGGCGGCTCCACGCTGGACCTGGCCAAGGCCGTTTCGCTGATGATGAACAATCCCGGCTCTTCGGCCGATTACCAGGGCTGGGACCTGGTAAAACTGCCGGGCGTTTACAAAGCAGGCATCCCCACGCTCAGCGGTACAGGCGCTGAAGTTTCACGCACCACCGTACTTACCGGACCTACGCGTAAACTGGGTATGAATTCCGACTTCACACCATTTGACCAGATTGTGCTCGATCCCGAATTAACGGCCGGCGCTCCGAAAAACCAGCGATTCTATACCGGCATGGATTGCTATATCCATTGCATTGAAAGTTTGCAAGGCACTTACCTGAATGAATTCAGTAAATCGTATGGTGAAAAAGCATTGGAATTGTGTCGCGAAGTTTTTCTCAAAAAAGACAACTGGGACGAAGCCTCCGACGACAAACTTATGATGGCCTCCTATGCCGGCGGCATGAGCATCGCTTACTCACAGGTGGGTGTGGCGCATGCTGTAAGTTACGGGCTCAGTTACCTGCTGGGCACCAAACACGGCATTGGCAATTGCATTGTGATGAATCACCTGGAAGAATATTACCCCGAAGGTGTGGCAGAATTCAAACGCATGGTAGAGAAAAACCAGGTCGACATTCCTACCGGCATCTGCAAAGGCTTGTCTGACCAGGATTTCGACACCATGATCAACGTATCGCTGGGCATGAAACCGCTATGGGAAAATGCCCTGGGAAAAGACTGGGAAAAGATTATGACAAGGGACAAGCTGCGCGCCTTGTATGAAAAATTGTAATAGATACGCTTGTTGACTTAAATATTATTGCCCGGCCATAATGTGGGCACCAGAGGTGCCCACCCCCATCCATGAAACAGGTTAAAGCTGTAAGCTACTGCTGGCGCCCCCGCCAGCACGAACTTACCACGGCAACAAAGTCTCCTGAACGGGGGTGGTCTGCAGATGTTACCCGAAAGTTGTAAATTCATTTTCCATTCTTCCATACGAAAAGAATTACACCATGCCCACCAACCGACGCAAATTCATTCAACAGCTTACCGGACTCGCCGCAGGCTTTGGCTCTATAGCTTCCGGACTCGCTTCGTGCAACGACAACAGTGCTTCGGGCAAGGATAAGAAAGCCGACAGCAGCCTGGTAGCGGGAACCACCCCGATATTGTTTTTTGAAATATCGCTGGCGCAATGGTCGCTGCACAGGAAGTTGTTTGCAAAAGAAATGGACAATCTTGATTTCCCCGAAGTAGCGCGCAATACCTTTGACATTGGTGTGGTGGAGTATGTGAACCAGTTCTTCATGGACAAAGCGAAAGATGAAAAATACCTTTCTGAGTTGTTGCAACGCTGCAAGGACAATGGCGTCAGCAACCACCTGATCATGTGCGATGGAGAAGGTGGCCTGGGCGATACCGATGATAAAAAGAGAAACCAGGCAGTAGAGAATCATTACAAATGGGTAGATGCCGCCAAATTTCTTGGCTGTAGCACCATACGCGTCAATGCCTTTGGTACCGGCTCCCGGGAAGATGTGCAAAAGGCGGCCGTTGACGGACTGGGCAAACTCGGCGAATACGGCGAGAAAGTGGGTATCAACATAATCGTGGAGAACCACGGCGGATACAGTTCCGACGGGCAATGGCTGGCAGGCGTTATGAAAGAAATCAACAAACCGAACGTAGGCACGCTGCCCGATTTCGGCAATTTCTGCATTCGCCGCGATGGCAAAGGATTATGGGACGGCAATTGTGTGGAAGAATACGACCGCTATATAGGCGTGCAGGAAATGATGCCTTTTGCCAAAGGAGTAAGCGCCAAAACATACGATTTTGATGAACAGGGCAATTGCGTGGAAACCGATTACAATAAAATGTTGAAAATTGTGAAAGACGCCGGCTTCCGCGGTTATATAGGTATTGAGTACGAAGGGGAAAAACTCAGTGAAGAAGAAGGCATCAAAAAAACAAAGGCTTTACTCGAAAGGGTAGGGCACGCAATAGTATAAGCTTCCATACTGCAGTACTGTTGCTAATATCGCATATACATGTCCGTACTATTAGTAAAATTTACCTGCTCACTTTTTCTTGAAAATGGGTACTGTGCTGCAGGGTTCGCCGTACATGATGCTTTTGGCCACCGGGCGCAGCCTGGTGGTAATGGTCAAATAGGCAAACTCGCCCACCGGTAAGTCGCCACAACCTTTCACTACCACGCGCTGGTCTTTGAACTGATCCACAGGGATGGCTTGAATATTTTCGAGGAATAACTGCTGCAAGGCCGCTTTGGCATCTCCATAGAGCACGCGGCGCGCCACCGGCTGCAGGTAACTTGCCACCAACATATAAGCCCACATGGGTATGATGGCGTCTGCAGTGCAGGTAACGGCCACCACTTTATTCTGGTACTGTTCCCAATTGTGTTGTTGCAATGCTTCACGAAATTCTTTCTCTTTAAGAATAAGCTCCATGAAAAGATGTGGTTTCAGGTCAAATACCACGATCTCTTCTTTGGGATAATAGTTTTCCAAATCAAGGGTGATCAGCCCACTGGACGCTATCTTATTGACAATCTCTCCGGCCATAAATGTGCATTTGCAAATATTAACAAAGGTATGGTGTGGTTGGTTGTTACCATAAAAAAAGCTGTCCCTCAGGACAGCTTTTCGTATATCTTTTTGTAAGTGATTAATAAAATTCAGACCTGTAATCTTTGATCTTCGCAGCCTTCCTCAACGCCTGAATAATTCCGTACGACCTGTTTTCCTGCTGCATTTCCAGCGATTTTTGCATTTGTTCTGCATCAAAACCAGGATTGGGCACGGCAAAGATGTTTTCTACTTTCAACACAAACACGCCCAGTTCTCCTTTGATTGGCGGAGACAATTTATTCTGGTATTCGCTGTTAAAGGCAGCACCGAACACTTTCTTTTCCATGCCAATGCCAGGTATGAAACCACCGCTGCTGCTCAGGCTGTCTGCCTTCTGCACCGGCTGACCAACCGCCTGGCTTACGGCTTCCAGCGTATTGGCATTTCCGATTTTTTTGATGATTTGTTCTGCCTTCTTCTCGTTTTTCAGTATGTATTCCACCATGGGCCGGGCCTTTTCTACAGGCATCACACCTTCTTCATATACCTGGGTTACCATGGGAACAATGAATTTGTCATCTACCAGGAACGGGGTTTCAGCCACATCACCTATGTCGGCCTTATAAATCCACTTCACCATTTCGCGGCTGCTGCCCACACCCATGATCAGGTTGTCGAGCGGCTTGATCTCCACAGCATGGAATACATTGAGGTTCTTCTTCTTTGCGTTTTCCTCGAACTGCCTGGGCGTTCTGCTTTCTGCTAGAAACTGCGAAGCGAGGCCGTTGGCCGTATTGGTAGTGTTCTGGCTTGGAACAATACTTCTGGAGAGGTACGCAATTTTATGGGCAAGTTCAAAATTTCTCTGATTCAACACTTCAATATAGTGGTACCCGGTCCACGCTTCATTTTGCACCCTCACAATTTTCTTGTCGCCGGTTTTGCCATAAAAAATGGTTTCGCCAAATTCCTTAACGATTCTGTTTTGCTGGAAATCAGTGTAAGAGAACGTATATTCTCCGCCGGTGGTTTTGCTTCCGCCATCATCGCTAAACTGTGCAGCCAGGGCACTGAAAGAGGCGCCTCCCTTGATGGCGTCTGCAATGCTGTCGATAAGTTTTTTGGCAGTACTGTCTGGACGGATGGGTCCATTCTCATCGCTAATCTTTATTAAAATATGGCGACAGGTAACCGTGTCGGGCAGCATACGCTGGTCAACTTTTTTAGCCAGCACATATTTGTCGCCATCTATATAAGGTCCCAGAACCGCTCCTACCGGCAATGCACGCAGGGAATCTACATTCACCATTTGCATTTTGGAGCTCATTACATAACCATCATAAAAAGGGGTTTCCGAATTGGCTCCCAGCAAAAAGGCCTGCGGTTCCTCCGTTTGCTCAAATGCTTCTTTCTGTGCCAGCACCTGGTTGAGGATCTCAGCACTGTCTGATGATGTAGGACCAGCATCAAAGGAAACATACTGGATGCTTCTCGATTCCGGCTGTTGATATTGTTTGCTGTGTTTATTTACATACGCACGTACTTCCTCATCGGTTACGGTGATGGTAGAATCCGGTATAGAAGCATAGGGAACATATACGTAAGAAATGTTGGAGCGCTGGCTGCTTTCGGCATTGGTTTTTTCTACCCGCCATTTTGGTACATAAGCGCTTTTGGCCAACAGCACCAGGAATTTTTCGCGCAGGCGACTTCTTTCGAGCTCAGGCACGAGTTCATTCCACACCAAATTATAAAAAGGGTTGTTCCTCTGCAGGGAGCTGATACTTCTGTAAGCAAGGTCGGCATCAAACTGACCCGCACTGTCCCTGAACCATTGTTGGAAAAGAGGCGGGGGATTGTCGCCATACATCATATCGCCCAATTCTTTGGAAGTAACAGTAATGCCCAGATCTTCCAGGTCGTCGCGCAGCATTGCTTCTTCTACAAACTGGTTCCAGAGATCTTCACGCACCCTGTGACGCGTTTGATCATCCATCGGAAATCCCCGGTCAGCATACATTTTTTCAACCTGGTCTACGCGCTTTTGAAATTCCCTGTAATCTATTTTTTTGCCGTTTACGATACCAAGCGTTGTGGACTGTCCGCCAAATAATCCCATGCCTCCACCTCCCTGGAATGCATCCTGTACAATAAAAGCAATCAAGGCTATAGCAATCGCGGCTGCAATGATCCAGGCTCGGTCGCGGATAGTTTGAATAACTGACATAATAATATAATTACCTGCTTTTTAAAAAGGGATGGCAAAAATAGGTGAAAATTGTTTATCAACAAATTGTGGAAAACATTGGAAAACCGGCATCTGTCAACGATTTTACCGCTGGATAACTTTTCGAAAAAAGCAGTTTTCCGGGAAGGAGATTTTTGTGAAACGGGGATGTGAAAACAATTTCAACACAACGGCTGGATAAATAAAAAATTGTGTGGGTAACCCCCTTTTTTTGACAGCCCGAAACGTGGAAAGCAGGAAGATAAAAATCCGGGAAAACTGAACCGGCTTTCTGTTTGTTTATAATCTACAGGTTATTCCACCGGGATTAACAGGAATGTATTGTGTGAGGACGCCACTTTTTTTCCTGACATGTCATAATCCACGGAAAGTGGAAAACGGCCGGGAATGTAGCATCTATGCAGATTTTCTGTTGTTGGGGAATTGTGGATAGAGGTGGATAAACCAGTTGCTGTAACTTTACCAAAAAAAGCAGCAGCAAACTTATCCACGAATTCACAGCCGTAATAGTAATAGCTTTTTTTAAAAAAATAATAGAATTAATAAAAAATACTATGACAGATATCCACATGGCGACGGCCAAAAGCAATTTGAAAAATAAAGGATATTTGGACCTCGCTATTGATCCTGCCCTGGATCTGTTTGCTGAGATAGAACGTTTAAAAAAGGAAAAAAATGCCATCATCCTCGCACATTACTACCAGGAACCTGATATACAGGACGTTGCCGATTATATCGGCGACAGTCTCGGACTCGCCCAAAAAGCCGAAAAAACAGATGCCGACATCATCGTTTTTGCGGGGGTGCATTTTATGGCTGAAACGGCTAAAATTCTTAATCCCACGAAAAAAGTCCTGCTGCCAGACCTGAAAGCAGGTTGCTCCCTGGCCGATAGCGCACCGGCCGACTTGTTCAAAAAATTCAAGGAGAAATATCCTGGCCATGTGGTGATTTCCTATATTAACTGTACCGCCGAAATCAAAGCACTAAGTGATATCATTTGCACGTCGGGAAATGCGGAAAAAATTGTGGAAAGTGTGCCGGCAGACCAGCCGATCATTTTTGCCCCTGATAAAAATCTGGGCGCTTATCTGAATAAGAAGACTGGCAGGAATATGGTGTTGTGGAATGGGGCCTGCATGGTACATGAGATTTTTAGCCTGGAGAAGATCAGTCGTCTGCAGATCCGGCATCCGAAAGCCAAGTTGATCGCCCACCCCGAATGTGAAGAGGAAATCCTGCGGATTGCCGATTATATCGGATCCACTACCGCTTTATTGAAATTCACCCAGCAGGACGATGCGAAAGAATATATTGTGGCCACCGAAACCGGTATCCTGCATCAGATGCAAAAGGCCAGTCCGCACAAGACATTTATTCCGGCCCCGCCGGATAATAGTTGCGCCTGCAATGATTGTCCGCATATGAAGCTGAACACGCTGGAAAAGCTGTACCTGTGCATGGAATATGAGGAACCGGAAATAGTGATGGACGAAGCATTAAGAGTAGCTGCGAAAAAGCCGATCGATCGGATGTTGGAAATCAGTGCGCGGTTTGGATTGTGAGGTTATGGGATAGCATGGTATGATTGGATTTCATTGAATGGTGTGGACTTAAAATCAAGCAGTAGGAACGTAGACTGGTTTAATGTGGTAACTTATGCACTTCCTTATTGGTTGAATGCATTGAGCTCGCTGTAGCAAGGCGGAGTAGCAATATTAAAGGGAGGTGCTTGCTATAACTTGTCTTACCCGCATGCATGGCCATGAGGTTGGAGTTTTTTTGAGTGCTAAATAGCAATAAGCTGATTTATAAAGTTTTGATAAGACCGGTGTATGGCAGAAGATTTAACCATAGTAAAAGGAACGAAAGAGGAGCAATATCAATCTTTGATCCCACAGATTGAAGGTTTAATTGCCGGGGAACCAGACCTGGTGGCCAATCTTGCTAATATTACGGCCGCTTTGAAGGAACAGTTCGGATGGCTATGGGTTGGCTTTTACCTGGTGAAGGGTGACGAGTTGGTATTGGGGCCTTTCCAGGGACCGGTTGCGTGTGTGCGTATCCGTAAGGGAAAGGGAGTGTGTGGTACGGCGTGGGAGAAAGGAGAAACATTGATTGTTCCGGATGTTGAAAAGTTTCCCGGTCATATCGCCTGCAGCAGTTTATCCAAATCTGAAATTGTGGTACCCATTTTTAAGGAAGGCAAGGTTGCGGGCGTGCTGGATGTAGACAGCATTGCTCTTGGCGAATTTGATGAGACAGATAAGCAATACCTTGAGAGTATGACGGAGATGATTAGCCGAATGTTGTAAAATAAGATAACTTGGAATTGCGGAGGAATGCAGGGCAAAAGATATTTTACCTGCCCATATATACCATAAGTATCTGCACATCGCTCGGATTAACTCCGCTGATACGACTCGCTTGACCCAGCGTTCTTGGTTTGATTTTTTTGAACTTCTGTAGCGCTTCTGAAGACAGTGATGCAATGCGATCATAATCGAAATTTTCAGGTATGATCAGATCTTCCAGCTGGGCCATTCTCTTCACCAATTCTTTTTCTTTTTCAATGTATACCTGGTACTTGATCTGGATGCCTGCCTGTTCAATGACTTCGCGTGAGTAGGGTTGGAGCGCTTCCCTGATTTTGGGAAATGCTGCTATCATGCGGGTTAATTCAATATCGGGACGAAGCAGTAGTTGTGCAGCTTTTTGTTTTTGCGATAGTGGGGCAGAGTTGTTTGCCTGGAGGAAGGGCGCTGCTTCTGCCGGTTCGATGGCTATGGTTGAAAGTATTTTTTTGATTTGTTCTACTCCCTCTCTTTTGGTAATGACTTTGTCCATTCTTTGCTGGGACGCAAGGCCGAGGTGGTAGCTTAATTCAGTCAGGCGGAGGTCGGCATTGTCCTGTCGCAAGAGCGTTCTGAATTCTGCTCTTGATGTAAACATGCGGTAAGGTTCTTCAGTGCCTTTGTTAATGAGATCATCTATGAGTACGCCAATGTATGCCTCGCTGCGGGAGAGTATAACTGGCGGTTGGTTATTGATTTTCTGATGAGCATTAATGCCGGCCATTAATCCCTGGCAGGCGGCTTCTTCGTAGCCAGTGGTGCCGTTGATTTGTCCTGCGAAAAAGAGATGGGGAATAAGTTTGGTTTCCAGGGCATGGGTGAGCTGCGTAGGGGGGAAGTAATCGTATTCTATAGCATAACCCGGCCGGAACATCCTGGCATTTTCAAAACCTGGCACCAGGCGTAAAGCTTTATACTGTACTTCTTCAGGGAGGGAGGTAGAAAAGCCATTTACATAAATTTCTATGGTATTCCATCCTTCCGGTTCTATAAATAGCTGGTGTCTTTCTCGTTCTGCAAAGCGGTTGATCTTGTCTTCAATGCTGGGGCAATAGCGTGGACCTACTCCTTCTATCCTTCCGGCAAACATGGGACTGCGGTCAAAACCAGTCTTGAGAATATCGTGTACCTGTTGATTGGTATAGCTGATCCAGCAGCTTTTTTGTTTGGCAGGTTTGGGAGTATCGGTGAAGGAGAAACCTATGATTTCCGGGTCGCCGGGTTGTTCTTCCATTTTGCTATAGTCCAGGCTTCTTCCATCAATACGAGGTGGTGTGCCTGTCTTGAGGCGATCGCTTTCAAATCCCAGTTCCTTTAATTGTTCTGTAATACCAGTAGCGGCTCTTTCTGCTACTCTGCCCCCTCCGAATTGTTTTTCTCCGATGTGAATGATGCCATTGAGAAAGGTACCGTTGGTAAGAATCACTGCCTTTGCGTCGATTTCATGTCCCAATGCAGTGATGACCCCGCAAGCTTTCCCACCTTTAACGATAATGCCCTTAACCATATCCTGGTAGAAATCTACATTGGGGGTTTTTTCCAGCATTTCCCTCCACGTGGTTGCAAAAAGCATACGGTCGTTTTGGGCTCTGGGACTCCACATGGCCGGGCCTTTGGATCGGTTCAGCATTCGGAACTGGATCATGCTCAGGTCGGTGACGATGCCTGAGTAGCCACCGAGGGCATCTATTTCGCGCACAATCTGGCCTTTGGCTATACCACCCATGGCGGGGTTGCAGCTCATTTGGGCAATGGTCTGCATGTTCATGGTGATCAGAAGCACTTTGGAACCAAGATTGGCGGCTGCCGCGGCGGCTTCGCATCCTGCATGGCCAGCGCCGGCCACTATTATATCATACTGGGGAAACATAGCCTGCAAAATTACGGTAATGGAATGGGAGGGAGGGAATTGAATTTTAGCGGGCAATGGGGGAGTGCATAACATCAGCACCCGTTTTAAATCGCTTCTACAGATATACCGCCACTTATACGCTAAACACTAAAACTGGGATTAAATAAGTGCAAAGCGCTTAGGCTCCTTTCCCTATAAAATCACAGTTAAATGGCGGGGTAAGTTTTTTGGGATTTGGAGTATGTTGGGATTGAAGAAAGGACGAGATGGATTGCTAAAAGAACAGCGTAAAATTTCACTGTGAGGGTTACTTTATAGCACTAACAAGCTCGATTAATAGTATTTCCGCTACTGTTTGTACCGCATATTTTCATTTACCCGGGACATAAGTATGTGTAGGTGATATTGTAGATTTTAGGGTAGGGGTGTTTTACGTTTAAAATAGGTTGGATGGGGGGGTATGAATTCCCTTGATTTGGGGGGGATGGACTGTTTCATCCATGTAAGCATGTTTGCAAGGTTGAGCCCCTGTGCGCTGGATAGTGCAGTAATTACTCCGAGAAGCTGTAGGACATTGCCTGGGGACAAGACAGGGTTAAGGTTTGTATTGATATGGAGGTTGAAAGTTCCGCACTGCGGCGCTAACGTTCCACGTGGAAATGCGCAAAACGGTTTCACGTGAAACATATTGCCTTTTTAGAAATATTGTGCAAGGTACTCGTCTTCTTTCGCTCGCATCTGCCGAATCTCAGCGGGTTTCTTGTCCTTGTAGCCACATAAATGAAGTATGCCGTGAAAAATGACCCGGTGCATCTCTTCCTTAAAAAATACCCCCAGTGTTTTGGCATTCTCCTTTACCCTGTCCACACTGATATAGATTTCCCCGCGTACAGGTTCTCCCTTTTCAGAGAGATTGAACGTAATGATGTCGGTGAAGTAATCGTGCTGCAGATATTGCCGGTTAATGTCCAGTAAGTAGGGATCTGAACAGAAAATAAAACGAACCTCCCCGAGCTCCGTTTGTTCTTTCCTGAACATTTTCACAATAAAGGCTTTTAACGCATTTCTTTCAGCCAGGTGGAAAGGGCGGAGAAAATGAAACCACACCGGGGGAGTTGAAGATTTAGGCATTTTTCGAAAATCGTAAGCATTAATTTATGATACAAAGCTACATTTGTTGATACAGAACGGGCGGATTAAAATGACAGGATTAGTCCCTGGCGAAAACCCCTTCCAAATTTCCCTATGGAAACAATCATAAGAAGGCCTAATAATTTCGGGCACCATGAAGCAACAAAGTAAATGGTGGTTTGTCGGATAAGGAAAAGAGAAAGTTGAATGCTTTGAGGAAGGGTTGAAAAGGTGATAGGGGGAAGGACGCGGCACGGGGTGCTTCGCCAAATGCGAAACAGCTATAGCGCTGTAGTAGTAGTGATGAATGTTCTGTGTATTAAAATCGCGGGCACTACAATCCATATTGGGGAGGCTTTATTGGAGGATTACCGGGAATGAGCAATTAAAGGGAGGGTTGTAGAACCCGGCCAAAAATATGATAAGTGGCTGGGGTTACAGGACTGCTGAAACACCTCCAGCCGCAGATAAAAATTTTGTGCGTCGTAGAGGTTTCAAGGTGGCGAATGTACCGGCCTAATCCCTTCCTGCATTCGGTGCAACCTTAATACAAAAAACAAACCTGTTCCTATCCAAACATATTATGTCAGCAGTATTGAACTCAACAGGAATGAAACGATTGTCTGAACTGGAAAGCGGCAGCATTGCTAAAATCTGCTCCTTTGAGGATAACGACCTCTTCTTGAAACTTATGGAAATGGGATGTGTGCCCGGTGAAATTGTAAGGGTAGAAAAGATTGCCCCCCTGGGCGATCCAATCTCCATTACAGTGGCAGGATACAATCTTAGCCTCCGGTTAAACGAAGCAGAAAACATTTTTGTGGAAGAAGTAGCATAAGCATTGCGCAACCACCTTTTTATTGCACATGAATATAGGGCTATACTTCGGTTCCTTTAATCCCATCCATCATGGACACCTGATCATTGCCAACCATATCCTTCAACACTGCGGACTGGAGCAGGTATGGTTTGTGGTGTCGCCACAGAATCCTCATAAACCCAGCGCCGGATTGTTGAATGAATATCACCGGCTCTACCTGGTACAACTGGCCGTGGAAGACGAACCGGGCTTAAAAGCAAGTGATGTGGAGTTCAGTCTGCCCAGGCCATCTTACACCGCCGATACATTGGCTTACCTCAAAGTTAAATATCCGCAACACGATTTCTCCATTATTATGGGCAGCGACAGTTTCCAGAATATCAGGCGCTGGAAAAATCCTGATTACATCCTGAACAACCACCGCATTTACGTGTACAAACGCCACGGGTTTGAACCCGGGAATGAAGCCCTCTCACCCAATGTACAGGTGGTAGAAGCGCCACTTCTGCAAATTTCGGCTACCCATATCCGTAAGATGATCAAAGAAGGAAAATCTATTCGGTATCTTGTGCCCGAAAAGGTATTGGCAGAAATCGAACGAAACGGTTATTACCGGTAAAACACTACGCTTATGAAACACCTCGGATTCCTCCTGCTATTCCTCAGTAGTACCGTGGGTTTATTGGCCCAGTCCACTGACATCAAATTGCAAGAGCAATTGAAACATGCACTGCAAGGCTTCCATGGTGTGGCAGGCGTGTACGTTAAACATTTGAAGACCGGGAAAATCGCGGCAGTCAACAGCGACACCCTTTTTCCTACGGCCAGCATGATCAAGATTCCCATTCTCATTGGCATCATGGACAAACTGGAAAAAGGGCATTATCACTACCACCAGCAGTTGGAATACCGTGATTCCTTATTATACCCGGGAGAAGATATCCTGGGTTCCTTTAAGGATGGCGAAAAGATAGCCCTCTCGAAAGTGATCATGCTGATGCTAACCACCAGCGACAACACCGCCAGCCTGTGGCTGCAAAGCCTGGCCGGAACCGGCACGCGTATCAATGAACTGCTCGATTCGCTGGGGCTTCAACATACCAGGGTAAACTCACGCACACCGGGACGGGAAGCCAACCGGCAGCAATACGGCTGGGGACAAACCACACCCCGCGAAATGGTAATGCTGATGGAAATGATTTATAAGGGCAGCGTGATCAGTGCAAAGGCCAGCGAAAAAATGTTGCGCCTGCTGGGGAGAAATTATTACGACGAGCAAGCCATTTCACAAATACCTGCCGGCATCTTCATAGCGTCCAAAAACGGGGCAGTGGATGCCTCGCGCAGTGAAACCCTCCTGGTAATGGCGCCGCATGGTCCGTACATTTTTTCTATTATCACCAAAAATCAACAAGACACGAGCTGGACACCAGACAACGAAGGATGGCAACTGGCGCGAAAAGTGTCGGCGTTGTTATGGAACTATTTCGAGCCTCGGTACCAGGCCAGTGCCGGCAGAAAGGAGTAAGCAGCTGTTGCGCTACGGCCCGCAGCGAAAAGCGTTGCGTTATGCCCGCGCCCTCAAATGTTCTTCAGTTTTCATAACTTGTACTATTGCGACATTGAACTGGTTTGGATGATTCTCCTCCGTCATATCCCGTTTTTAAAAGCTGTTTTCGTGCACAGTGTTTCTGCGTTCGGCGGTCCGCAGGGGCATTTTGGTATGGTAATACGCACGTTTGTGCACAAGCGCCGGGACGTAACGGAAAAGGAAGTGCTGGACTATAATGCTTTTTGTCAGCTCTTACCTGGCGCTTCTTCCACGCAGGTACTTACGTTAATTGGATACAAAAGAGGAGGCGTGCCGCTGGCCATACTTACCCTCCTGATCTGGATTGCGCCGGCCTGCATCCTGATGGGAGCTTTTTCTTTCGTGCTTGAGTACATTGATGAAAAGGCTGCCAAAGACGGCGTTTTCAAATTCATTCAACCAATGGCCGTAGGGTTCCTGGCTTTTGCAGCCACCAAATCCTTCAAAGTGGCCATTCACAATAATATTACGCGTGTAATCCTGGTCGTTAGTGCCATTGCTACTTACCTGCTGTTTAAAACGCCCTGGATTTTTCCCGCATTGATTGTTGCCGGCGGGTTTGTGACCAACCTGAGCGACAAACGTATTCCGCAAAAAGGTGCGCCCCCCAAAAAAATCAAATGGGGCAATATCTGGCTGTTTGCCATCATTTTCATTACAGCAGGGGTGGTGAGTGAAATGGCCCGTAAGTACGACTGGCCCAACAGGCGGCCGCTCAACCTGTTTGAAAACACCTATCGTTTTGGCGCGATGGTATTTGGCGGCGGCCAGGTGCTGATTCCCATCATGTACGAACAGTTTGTGGAACGTCCCAGGAGCGAAGTGGTGATCCGCAAGAACCAGGGCAAGATGAGCAATGTGATCAGTATAGACCGTGACGATTTCTATACCGGCGCCGGCATTGTGCGGGCCATTCCCGGACCAGTGTTTTCCATAGCCTCCTTTATGGGAGGCATGGCCATGAAAGACAAAGGCGTTGGCTGGCAGATCCTCGGCTGTGTGATCGGCTCTGTGGCTATTTTCCTGCCAAGCGCGCTGCTCGTGCTGTTCTTTTTTCCTATCTGGCACAATTTGCAACGCTATGCCGTAGTGTATCGGGCCCTGGAGGGCATCAATGCAGTGGTAGTTGGTATTATGGTGGCCGGCACCCTGTACATGATGAAAGATATTTCCATTACTGAATTCCGCACGGTAAGCGTAGTAAATATCGGGGTGATCCTGGGTACCTGGGCGGTGTTGACCTTTACCAAAATCCCTTCGCCGGTAATTGTGTTCGTTTGCCTGCTGCTGGGCAGGTTATTTGGTATGTAACAACCATTTTCGCATGAACTTCACTGGTATATTCCGGGATATAAAAAAATCCCGTCCTACAGAGACGAGATTTCTGAAAAAACCACTCATTCAATAATTGCCTGTCTGATTGCGAAGATTGTTCTTAGTTGTTCGGATTATATAATTTTTTATCAGTGTGCAGCTGGTGCAACTGTGCATCCTTTATTTTTTTATTGTCAACCACCTGCTTTTGTACAAAAGTTCCCCATTCATTCGTACAGGTAGTATGATCATTCCCCTGCGAAGCGATGGCGATCAGCGCCAGGCAACCCAGGAATCCAAATAAAGCTGCCCACTGATTACCATTTTTCATACTGCTATTGCTTTTGCTTGCAGGCACAAAACTATAGTGGAACGAAGCTGCCCACAATAGCATAAAGATGTGAATCCGGCTATGGTCCCTGGCGAGGTTGCCAATTTGGCCGTGATACCGGCGCAGCTTACACAACTACACAATTCTGTCTTTAAACGCCTTCGCCACGGCTTCGCTCTTGCTGTTGACGTGCAGCTTTTCGTAGATCTTCTTAATGTGGGAGCGCACCGTATCGATGGAAATGAACATTTCTGCTGCAATCATTTTATAACTGTACCCGTTCACTAACCATTGCAGCACCTGCTTTTCCCGTTCGGATAAATGGTAGTCAGCGGGCGCATGGTTATGCACTTCCGAGAACATTTTCAACACCTGTGTAGCGATGGAAGAAGTCATGGGCGCCCCACCGCTATGTGCTTCCTGGATATATTCCAGGAGTTTTGATGGGGGTGTTTTTTTCAACAGGTAGCCGTTCGCACCATTTTTGATGGCTTCAAACACATTCTTGTTATCGTCAAACACCGTAAGCATGAGCACTTTTACCGTACAGTCTTGTTTGCGGATCAGCTTCAGCCCTTCGATGCCATTGGTACCGGGCATGTCTATGTCCATCAACACCACATCAGGACAAAGTGCTGCTATTTCCTGTTGAACGTTGTTGCAATTCTTAAAGGCGCCCACTACTTCAAAGCCCTCCGATCCGTTTAACAACATGGTGAGGCCTTCGCGCAATTGTGGATTATCCTCATACAAAACAATCTTTATCATATACACAGGTTTGTGTTACAAAACTAATTGAACTGGCAGCGGCACTGTACCACATAAAGATGTCAGCTATGGTAACGGCACTTCCAGCGTTATGCTGGTGCCTCCGCCGGGATGTGAATCAATGCATAGTTTTCCTTTCATCGACTGCGCTCTTTTCTGCATATTGATCAACCCATTGCCACCGTCGCAGTGATGCACATCGAAACCAATACCATCGTCGGTGATGGTCAGCTGCAATTTGTTTTTCTGTATTGCAATAGCAATAGCTGCATTTCGGCATTGTGCATACTTGGCCAGATTGTTCACTGCTTCTTTAAAAATCAGGAACAGGTCACGACGCGCCTCCATATCCAGTTTCAGGTCCTGCACCTGTTCGTCTACCCGGAAGGTGAAATCGATATTTTTTGCTTCGAGCACACCGGTGGCAAATTCGCGCATGCGTGCTGTGATGCGCTGCATGGTATCGTTCATTGGGTTGATGCTCCAAACGATATCGTCCATTGCTTCCATCATGCGACTGCTGCTATCGCTGATCTTTTCGAGAAACTCTTCGGTTTTGGCTGCGTCATGATGCACTTTCATTTTAGCCATGGTGCTCAGGATATTGATAGTGCTCAGGGTAGAACCCATATCGTCGTGCAGGTCGCGGGCAATGCGGGTGCGCACTTTTTCCATGGCCAGCAGGCGTTGTACGCGGAGGCGGTGCAGCGCGTACACCAGCAAGGCAATGCACAGGGCAATCAATGCCATAAACCACCATGTTCTCCAGAATGGAGGCCGTATATAAATGATCAACCGGGTAATGTTTTTTGATTCGAGGCCGTCAGCATTTTCGCACATCACGTTGAAGGTGTACTCGCCCGGCGGCAGCAAGGTATAGTTGGCAGCAAGCATACGGTCGGTGCGCACCCACTCATCGTTGATGCCGTCCATTTTATAATAATATACGATCTTGTCGCGCTGGAGAAAACTTAGTGCCGCAAATTCAATGGTGATGCTGTTCTCCGCAGGGCCCAGGCGTACTTTGTCCAGCCTCATAATCGAATCAGGCGGCAGGTAAGTGTTGAACAATTTAAAATCGGTAATGGCTACATCCAGTGGGGGATCGGTATTGTTCAGCACCTGTGCAGGATGAAAATGTACAAAACCATGTGTGCTGCCAAACAACATTTTTCCATTGCGCAATTTTATGCCTGTAAAGAAATTTTCCTGTATCAGGCCATCCCGTGAGGTAAACCGGCTAAAGGTCTTGCGTTTGTAGTTATAGCGGCATATTCCGTTCAGCAGCCCCATCCAGATATTGCCGTCATTGTCCATTTCAAGATTGTTGGGGCTGGCCGAAGGCAACCCTTCTTCTGTACTGATGATTTCAATGGCACCGGTAAACCTGTTCAACATATGCAGCGCGCCGGCAGTAACAAACAACAGGCTATCGTTTATCTGCAACACATCGTTCACCTGATTGGAGTATAATGACCGGCCGGGAGTTTTCTTCGCATCATAATGCGCTGACACATCACCGGTTTCCGGGTTAATCTGAAACAGACCACGCATATGCGTGGTTACCCATAGCTGGCCCTGGTGATCGCAGTACAGGTTGTTGAGAGTAGTGTTGAAATCCTGTACCAATGCAAATCCTTTGGTAAAACCTCCTGCATAGCCGGCGGTAGTTTTCCACACTGCCAGTTGTCCGTCTTCGCTTCCCAGCCAGATATTGCCTGCGTGGTCTTCAATAATATGTTTAATATTTCGGCTATACAATACCGGTATTATATAAAAACTGCTTTTTCTCGTTGATGGGTCATGAATAATGATGCGCCCGTTTTGGCACCCGATCCATATCCTGCCCGAGCGACTTTCGCGGCACAGGGCGTATTGGGTGTACCACGCGCGATCGTTGGCGGGCGCCTGTGCCAGTATGGTATTGGGCACGCGCACCAGTTGGCTGTTGAATGTTATACAGCCACCTCCGGCCGTGCTCACCAGTATCCGGCCGTCAGGCAGTTCGAGAAAAGCAGTTACCGGGAGTTCTTTACCGGTTTTGCTGGTGGTGAGCACGGTGCTGAACATATCCCGGCCCGGGTTGAAAATGAAAATGCCTTGATCGGTGCCGATCCAGAGATTGGATTCATTGTCTTCAAACACGCAATACACCTCGTTATAATAAATGCCATATTCATCAACAATATCATTGCGTATGTACTGAAAGCGGTGTTGTGCAGATTGGTATGCTGCAAACAACATAGGGCCATAGGCCCAGAGGCGCCCGTCTGCCTGCTGAAAAAAATGCGGCAGCTCCGCGGCTTGCAGCAGTCCGGCGGGAGCGACAAGGGGCCGGTTTTGTACAAGATCGTAGCAGGAAGTATACACTTCGTTTTGTCGTGCCGACTTTGTGGTAATCCATAAGCGACGGGTGCGGTCGATGAAAATAGAGCCTACAGGACGGCGCCAGGCGGGATCGGCTAGTACCGGCAAGGCCAACGGATTGTGTGTATTCGTATACACTTGCTGTGTGGCAGGATCATAAATGGCGATTCCTGCATCTGTCCCCATCCAGTACCAGCCTGTTGCTTTGTCTTCCTGCAAACAGTTGATGCGCTGGCCGGAGGGTGTGCGAATCACTGCCTCGTTGGTTCGGAAACAATGCGAAGTACTATCGTATACCAGCAACCCGTATCCGGTGATGACCAGGAAAACATGGCCTTTGCTATCGCACCAAAGATGATGTTGGGCGCGTGGCGGTATTTCCGCGTCCGTCTGGATGGCGGCTTTCCTGTATCGAAAAGTAACCGGATCAAAAATGCCTACCTCGGAATCGGACCGTACCCAGAAATTATGGTGTTTGTCTTCCAGCACCTGCCTGATGCCGGTGGCGGGCAGGTATTCGCCGGGATCGGCGGGGGGACGAAACATGATGAGCTTTCGTCCATCATACCGTTGCAGGCCGTTGGCTGTTCCCAGCCAGATGAAGCCTTTTTTATCCTGCAAAATGGTATATACCCGGTTGGAGGCAAGTCCCTCCTTCACGGAGAGCCGGGTAAAAATATACTGGTGCGTCCGGGCATGGAGGCACAGCGGCCCTAAGGTCAGTACTACGGTATAAACAAGCAGGCGTATCAAGGGTGTATTTGCTAATGAACCAAAATTAAAAGGGGGGCTGTGCGGGGCATAGCGAATTCGGTTGAAACCACATAGATATGTGAATCACCGTAGGGATTTGTCCGAAATTTTCCGGATGAATTGTAGACAAAGCCGTTTGACCTGTTGCGGATCAGGTGGCAAGTGCAGGGCATCCAGATTCGGGCCATTATTTTCACATTTTCATGCTATTGTGTCCACCGTGAATAAGGAACATATTTGCATCGTCATTTCACAAGCCTTTTTAACTGAACAGGAAATTTTGTCAAGTAGCTATAAACAGCAAGTAAGGTAAGCACAGTGAGATTAGAGTACGTGGAATGCAAGGTGTCGGTAGAGGGTGGCCGGCACCTTTTATATTTCCTTTTGCTCTCATCATGGCTTGTTCTTTCTTCTTTCGCCCCCTTCCTTATATTTTAAGTAACTTACAGGAGTAGCACCTGGTGTTACGGAAATACCGGCAACCATGAAGCGTGTGTTGATATATCTCCTGTTGGTCCACCTGGCGCCGCTCATGCTGGCGGCTCAAAAAGTGGTGGGCATACGCGTGGATGCCACCATTAATCCTGCCATAGCCGATTATATTCATCGTGGTATAGAAGAGGCAAGCAGGCAGCAGGCTTCCTGCCTGTTGATTGAACTGAATACGCCTGGCGGACTCCTTAAATCCACCCGTGTTATCGTAAGTGACATGCTTCAATCGCCGGTACCCATCATCGTGTATGTATCACCGGGAGGCGCCCATGCCGGGTCAGCGGGTGTTTTTATTACCATGGCCGGTCATATTGCGGCCATGGCGCCGGGAACGAACATAGGTGCGGCCCATCCTGTAAGTTCGGGCGGGGCTATGGATACCGTTTCCAGCACCAAGGCCACCAATGATGCTGCGGCCTTTATTCGCGCCATTGCGCAAAAAAGACAACGGAATGTAGATTGGGCGGTAAATGCCGTGCGCAACAGTGAATCGGTGAGCGAAACGGAAGCACTGGAAAATAATGTGATCAACCTAGTAGCGGCCAGTCACCGCGCATTGCTGGATTCCATACACGGTAAGCAGGTAACTGTAGGTACGCAGGTAGTAACCTTGCAAACAAAAGGCGCGGAGATCACCTGGTTGCCTATGGGATGGGCGGAAAAAATGCTGAATATTCTCAGCGATCCGAACGTGGCCTATATTTTATTTCTATTGGGCTTGTATGGCCTGATGTTCGAGTTGTATAACCCCGGTTCCATTTTGCCGGGCGTTATCGGCGGCATCTGCATTATCCTGGCTTTGTATGCCATGCATACCCTGCCCGTAAATTATGCCGGGCTGGCGCTGATCGTTTTTGCCATTATTCTCTTTCTGCTGGAGATTAAGGTGGTCAGTCATGGCTTGCTGGGCATCGGTGGGGTAGTGGCGCTGTTCCTGGGCAGTATGATGCTGTTTCGTTCCAACCAGGATTGGCAGTTGGTCCGCGTTTCGCTGGCGGTGATCATTCCGGCAGTGGTGGTTACTGCCTTGTTTTTTCTGTTTATAGTGGGACTCGGATTAAAAGCGCAAAAGGCCAGGCCAACAACCGGGCTGGAAGGCATGATGGGCGAAACAGGAGAAGCCATTACCGTATTGGACCCGTTTGGCAATGTGCTGGTGCATGGTGAAATATGGAAAGCGAAAGCGGTATCGAACAATATTGAAAAAGGACAAAAGGTACGGGTAACGGGCATTCACAACCTTACCCTGTATGTAGAACCGGTAAGTTGATTCACAAACCAAAAAATATTCATGTATGGAAACCATCCCCATTACTACGCTTGCCATCGTGTTCCTGGCGGTATTTTTTCTTGCCAGCGCCATTCGTATTCTGAGAGAATATGAAAGAGGCGTGGTATTCCGGCTGGGCAGATTGATTTCGGTAAAAGGACCTGGGCTTATTCTGCTGATCCCGGTTATAGACAAAATGGTAAAAGTAAGTTTGCGTACCGTGGTAATGGACGTACCGCCGCAGGATGTGATTACGCAGGACAACGTGTCCATAAAAGTGAATGCCGTGGTGTACTTCCGCGTTATTCAACCGCAGAAGGCGGTGGTGGAGGTTGAAAATTACCTCGTTGCAACATCGCAGTTTTCTCAAACCACCTTGCGCAGCGTGCTGGGGCAGTCGGAACTGGACGATTTGTTATCACAGCGCGAAAAGATCAACCACAAGTTGCAACAGATTATCGATACCCACACAGAACCCTGGGGCATTAAAGTTTCCAATGTGGAAGTGAAGCAAATTGACCTGCCGCAGGAAATGCAGCGCGCCATGGCGCGCCAGGCGGAAGCAGAGCGGGAGCGCCGTTCTAAGGTAATTGCGGCAGAAGGCGAATACCAGGCATCGCAACGGCTGGCCGATGCGGCACAGATTCTTTCCAATGAACCCAGTGCGCTCACCTTACGCTACTTGCAAACCCTACGCGAAATCGCTACGGAGAATAATTCCACTACTATTTTCCCCGTGCCCATTGATTTGTTGAAACCGTTTATCAATATAGAAAACCGGTGAGGGAGGTATAATAAAAAAATACATTTACGGTTATAGTAGTACGATAGGTTGATTGGATTGTTTTATATGGTAGATTGCACGCTCTGTTGTGACTGCCCGGACAACAGGGATATTTTACCATTTAAAACAATTTGTTTATGCACCGGGCGCACTATCCGTTCACTCGCATTCACGCAACTCGTTATTCATTTATTAGTGAAGGAAAAACACCTATAGTCAAAATTGTAGAGTTTTCTTCTTCATGGAAAGAAGGCCTTTACAATCTTGGTTTTGGAGATTCTAAAGATGGAATAATTTTAAACGATTATGCCGAATCCAATAATGGAGATATTGCCAAAGTGCTGGTTACTGTAATAAAAATAATTATGGTGTTTACCGAAGAGTTCCCAACTGCAACAATAGCATTTACCGGCAGTACTAAACAAAGAACCCTATTGTATAACCGAATATTGAAGAAATACTACAAGCTATTTAGCCAGCAATTTACTATAACAGGGCTGGTTGAAGCGGGTGGAGCTGTACTGGAAGTGGCTTTTGATCCCACTTCCTCACAGGAGTACTTGTTTTACTTTGTTAATAGAATTAATTAAATTTGAAAATGCCTTCTATGAGAAAAATAAAAAAACTTAACAAGACTTTGCTGGATAGCATCAACAATACTATTGTTGTTACGAAAACAACAGCAAATAAGACCTTGTTCCCTGAAAAGCTTCAGAAGTTAAACGAGCTTTTGAAAAGGGCAAAGCTGATGAATCGCTGATCAGTAGTATTGGATAGATTTGCCATCTACATCCAATAAGGGCTGAACCTGATATACCTATATAAGGTTTTATTGATATCTGCTCCGGATTTCCCCTGTGTTAGAAAGTCATATTTTACTTCATTAGCTGAATAGTTTGGGCCATGGTCTCCATGCCCAAACTTACATTTGTGAATAATGCCTTCCCCGTATAATCATTCTTATGTTTTTCCGTTAATTTCACATTCTTGTTTTCTTGATTGTAACGATGTTTGCCGTCATTGACAAGATGACTGATTGAACATTAAACCTGAATTGAAGCGTATGACTGCAGAACATCAGCGACTTGCTGTAAATGCTACGAAGAAGGTACCACTTGAACAATGGGGCCCCTACCTGAGTGAACGGCAGTGGGGCACGGTACGGGAAGACTACAGTTCAAACGGAGACGCCTGGAACTACCTGCCTTTTGACCAATCACATTACCGGGCCTATCGGTGGGGGGAAGATGGCATAGCCGGCATTTCAGACTTTTTTGGCAATTTGTGTTTCGCCATAGCCCTCTGGAACGGGAAAGACGATATTCTCAAAGAACGACTGTTCGGACTGGGCAACTACGAAGGCAATCACGGGGAGGATGTGAAAGAGTTGTACTACCATCTCGACAATATCCCTACCCACTACTACATGGAGTACCTTTACAAGTACCCGCAACAACAGTTTCCCTACGAACAACTCCTTTCCGAAAACCGCAAACGTTCCAAGCACGAACCAGAATATGAAATACTGGATACCGGCATATTCGACAACAACGAATATTTCGACGTGTATGTAACCTATGCCAAACAACATTCACGGGATATCTGCATAAAAATCGACGTAAAAAACAGGTATAGCGAACCTGCCGATATAACGGTATTGCCCACCCTGTGGTTTTACAACCGGTGGATGCATGACCCCGCCAAAAAGAAACCGGTGATAGAATGGCAGGATGCCACTTCAGTAAAGGCTACCCACCATCGCCTCGGTACCTACTACCTCTATTTTCAACAACCGCACGACTGCCTGTTTACGGAAAACGAAACGAATTTTCAGAAAGTAAACGGACAGCCCAACGCGTCGGAGTTCACCAAAGAAGCTTTTCACAAAGCCATTATCAAGGGAGAAAACCTCGATGCATTGCGGGAAAAAAAATCAGGCACCAAATTTTCGCCCGTATATAAGTGGCGTATTGAAGGCAATGCTACCCAAACCATTTACCTCCGGCTGACCAACAAGGCTACCGATACCCCTTTTCAGCCGGGCTTTGAAAACATATTCACCCAACGCAAGGAAGAAGCTGATGCTTTCTACGAAAAAGTGCTCGAAGGCATTACCGACCCCGAATGGAAAAAAATCCAACGCAGGGCCATCGCCGGATTGTTGTGGAGCAAACAGTATTATCATTACGATGTTGAACGCTGGCTCACCACGAGCGATAACATCAGTCCGGTAAGCCATGGCAAAATGTATGGCCGCAACCACGACTGGAAACACCTCAAAAACCAGGACATTATCTCCATGCCCGATAAATGGGAATATCCCTGGTATGCTGCCTGGGACCTTGCTTTCCAGTGCATCCCTATGGCCATGGCGGACCCGGTGTTTGCCAAACATCAGCTAACGCTGATCATGCGCGAATGGTACATGAAACCCGATGGCCAGCTGCCTGCCTACGAATGGAATTTCAGCGATGTGAATCCTCCCGTACAGGCCTGGGCTGCCCTGCAGGTGTACTATCATGAAAAGAAAACCACCGGCAAAGGCGATGTGGATTTCCTGAAACGGGTTTTTCACAAACTCATTATCAATTTTACCTGGTGGATCAACCGGAAAGATGTAAACGGCAATAACATGTTCCAGGGCGGTTTCCTGGGACTTGACAATATCGGTGTGTTCAACCGGAGCCACCTCGTACTGCCCGATATGCAACTGGAACAGGCCGACGGCACCAGCTGGATGGGGATGTACGCTTTGAATATGATGGACATGGCATTGGAAATTGCCATGCACGACAAAGCATTTGAAGACACCGCCACCAAATTCTTTGAACATTTTGTGCTGATTGCCGAAGCGCTGAACGAACAAGGGATGTGGAATGAAGAAGATAAATTCTTCTACGATACCATGTCTGTAGCCGGCGGCGAACCGTTGCACCTGCGCATTTTTTCCATAGTAGGGCTTACTTCCCTGTTTGCCGTTTCTACTATTGAAAAAAGAATGCTGGACAAACTGGACGATTTCCGCAAACGCATCACCTGGTTTGAAGAATACCGCAAGAAGAACAAACGGTACTGGCCAAACGAAGAACGCAGTGATGGTAAATCCATCCTGTTGTCGCTGGTGCCGCGTGAACGTTTGGTGTATTTGCTGGAACGACTGCTGGACGAAGAACAATTCCTCTCGCCTTATGGTATCAGGGCTTTATCAAAATACCATGAAAAGAACCCTTATACCGTTCATGTAGGCGGCGTTTCCTATACCATCAAATACGATCCGGGCGACTCCACCTCCGACCTCTTTGGCGGAAACAGTAACTGGCGTGGGCCCGTGTGGATGCCTATCAACTATCTCATTATACAATCCATTCGCCACTTCGGAGAATTTTATGGCGATGAGTTGACGGTAGAATGTCCCGTGGGAAGCGGCAACCGCATGAACCTGGTGCAGGTGGCCGATGAACTCACGCGCCGTTTGATCCGCCTGTTTGAACCTGATGAAAAGGGACATCGCGCGGTACACGGCAATTACAATTCGTTTTATCAAAAACCCGGCAATGAAGACCTGGTGCTGTTTTACGAATATTTCCATGGCGATACGGGTCATGGACTGGGAGCAAGCCATCAGACAGGTTGGACGGCGCTGGTGGCGGTACTGATGGACAACCTTATTAAAAACGGTTCCAAAAGAGAAGAAAAAAATGTAGTGGAGGAAGTGACCGGCTGAATGAGGGATGGAAGGGCTGCGCCCTTGAATGGAGGTTCAACCATCGAACATGCAACCTGGAAAGCATAAGCTTTCTTCCCCCTACATTAAAGGAAGGATGTACAAAAATATTCCCCGGGTAATCGTGCGGATGCGCTGCGTTGCCCTAATTCAGCGAAGGATCTGCAAACGTATTTCCCTGCCGCAGGTCGCCGGTGGTAAAGCCTTTTTTAAACCAGTATACCCGTTGCCGGGAAGTACCGTGGGTAAATGATTCGGGTACCACATAACCCTGCGCCTCCTGTTGCAGCCGGTCGTCGCCAATGGCATTGGCCGCGTTGAGGGCTTCTTCTATATCATCCTCCTCAAGGATGTTTTTCATTTGCTGCGCATGGTGCGCCCAAACGCCCGCCAGGAAATCGGCCTGCAGTTCCAGTTGCACCGAATATTTATTGTATTCTTTTTCCGGCAGCTGTTCACGCAACCTGCTTAATTTGGCCGTTGTACCCTGCAGGCGCTGGATATGATGCCCTACTTCGTGCGCTATAACATAAGCCATGGCAAAATCGCCCGGGGCGTTCAGCTTTCTTTCCATCTCATCAAAAAATGAAAGATCGATATACACCTTTTCATCGCCCGGGCAGTAAAACGGTCCGGTAGCAGACCCTGCCATACCACAGGCCGACTGAACAGATTGCCTGAAAAGAACCAGCGTAGGCGCGCGGTACCCCTGCGACAACAGTTTGGACCAAACATCTTCGGTATCGGCCAGCACTACCGCTACAAATTCCGCCCGCTCGTCGTCAACCGCTTTTTCTTCGGCAGTCAATTCCCGCGCGGGTTCGGTAGGAGCCAGCTGCGAAAGGTCGCCGCCACCCAACACCAGGTATAAAACCAGGAGCACTATGCCTCCCAGACCGCCACCAACGGCAAGACCCCGGCCGGATACACCGCGACGGTCCTCAACATTGGTACTACGACGCCTTCCACGCCATTGCATAAGAAAAGAGTTTAATTATTGAAATATAACGAAAAACTGCAATAAAAATGCCGGTCAAATAATAATACAACGGCTGGTGTTAATCTGCCCGCCCACCCTGTAAGGATGGCGTATTTTTAAACGGTATCCTTTTCCATGCAGCACGTTGAGTTTTTTCATAAAGACCATTTCCAACAGCATTACCACAGGACGCCACCGCCAGCAGACCTCGCGCATTTTATTGACTTTTTCTGGGAAACCCGCTTTGAAGAACTGTGGTCTCAATATCCCCAGGGATTCTCAGACGCGCTTTTCCCCAATGTTGGTTATACTTACCTTATCAACCTGGGCACCCCGTTTGTGATGGAACTTGAGAACCGGAAGTTTGAAATGAAAACCGATGGTTTTCTGCCGCGACATACCTGCCTGGAATGCTACCATCGTGCCGGTAACAAAATCTTCGGTATAAAATTTCGCATTTCACCGGTTCTGTTTATAAAGAAGATCAATTTTGCTGAATACCGGGAATACATCTTCCCGCTCAGCTACCTGCTCGATCAGGCGGTACTGGACAGCATGAAAGCAGCCCGCTCCTTTCATGATAGAACAGCCATTATATCGGCTCACTATGAAGCGGTGTTGCAGCAGCATCCTGAAAATATGCAGGCAGTAAATATTGTAAGAGAAATTCTGGACACCAGTTTCAGTAAAAATGCCTTCAACGTTCCCGTGGAAGAATGGGCCGCACAGTACCAGATATCCACGCGTACCCTTCAACGTTATTTCGAATACACTACAGGCATCAGCAGTAAAAAAGCTTTGCAGATCATGCGTATCCGTAAAGCGGCGGCACATGTTGCCGGATCGCCCCATACTTTTCATTACTCACTATACGGGTATTACGACCATAGCCATTTTTACAAACACCTGAAGGCATTTCTGAAAAAAGATACCCTGGCCAATTTGCAACCACACCTGCGGTTGCTGCAGGCATTGCACAAATCATGAGGGAACTTGCAGGCTTTAGGCACTTGCATAACCTACCAATACAGACAGGCGGATTTATTGCTTTACTAAAGCGGAATATGTTCGGGGATACAATTATATCATCCCTCTTGTTTGGGCGAAACAAAAAAGGAGGCCGTTTACACGCGATTCTCATTAAGCATTTTACCTGCTCGATTGATTCGCCCAATCAAAAAAGGGGCCGTTTACACGACCCCTGAACCTTGTTTTTGCATGACTAAATGCCCACGCTTCCGGTTTCCTCCGCTGAGGCAGTAGAACTGCGGCGGGCAGCAGCTACTGAATATGCTGAATCAGATGGTGATATTGCTTAACACGCACTATTTCCTGAAAGCGGAATGCAGATCAAAGCTGCGAAAAACCCCAATGGTATTATAGATAAAATTGACCAGGTGGAACGATAGAAAGATAAGCGGCCACGGTGAATATAACGTCCTGTCGGATTTTTACATCGCCTGAAAAACATGAAAATTAAGGCCTGGTAGCGGCCATTGATTCCAGCTTTTCAGCAATAGCCCGCTCTAAATTGTCTGGAATGGTGGAAGTGCCGTCGCCGATAGCCGTCAATCGTTTCATTTCTTCGTCCCACGCAAATATGAAAGCGGGACCACCGTTGAAGCTTACACGAAAACGCGTACTGGTGTTGAATTCAAAAGGCGTTGCCCTCACTTCATAAGGTACACCATCTACCAAAAGTTCAAATAATAAGGTTTTGGATTTCATACACTGTTGCTTTGTTCCATACATTGGGTTCTCTCAATAACAATTCAAAAAATATACCCCGTGCAGTTGCCTGGGGGTGGTAGATATCGGCCATGCAATGCAGGCAGTTCAGGTGTAGTATGCCGGGGATGACGTACAGTACCATTTGACCTGTCACTATTATTATCAGTACCGGGCAATAAGGTTATAGTCAATAACCAGGCTGACTTAATGTTAAAGCATCACGCAGCCAGGCGTGCTGTAGAATCTCTTCCCCGCGCAGTGCAACAGCAGCTACATGACGCCACCTGCAGGAGAAAATCATGCGCCGAAAGAGCAACGGGCTTTTCACAATACACGTAATGTATAAGTACACTAACCCGCCTGCTGCTGCCAGGCAGTGGGCAAGGGTCTTATTAATTTGAAAAATGTGCAGTATGAAACAGTGGAAATCCCTTCTGATCATCGCTTTTGCATTGATAACAGCCGTCAGTATGCCGGCTTGTAGTAAGGATGATGACAACGACAGTCCCGATAATAACAATAACAACAATGGCGGTCAGCCAACAGTAACAATGCAGGGCGATATGTTCCGGCCCGCCAATCTCGAAGTGCCGATAGGCACCACGGTTACCTGGAACAATGACGATAACGATGTGCACACGGTTACTGCCGACAATGGCAGTTTCAACAGTGGCGATCTTGATCCCGGCGACACGTATACTTACACGTTCTCCCAACAGGGAACTTTCAGCTACCATTGCCAGCACCATGCGGGCATGGTGGGTACAGTAACGGTGATTGCACTGTAGCTGAAAAATAAAAGGGATGGCAGCAGCGCCATCCCTTCCTGATGTGATGCGAATATTTTATGGTTATGCTTTCCGTTCCAGCAGCTTGAAGAATTGATCGAGCTGCGGCAGGATTACAATACGTGTTCTGCGGTTGGCGGCGCGGCCTTCGGAGGTGTCGTTGCTGGTAAGCGGTACATACTCGCCTCTTCCGGAAGCAGTCATTTTGGAAGGCGGAATGCCATACTCTTCCTGCAGAATGCGCACTACGGAAGTGGCTCTTTTTACACTCAGGTCCCAGTTATCAACCAGCACGCCGCGTGCAAAAGGAACATTATCCGTATGCCCTTCTACCATGAATTCAATATCGGGTTGATTTTTCAGCACGGTAGCCACTTTGCCCAATACCACTTTGGCTTGGTCGGTGACATTATAGCTGCCGCTTTTGAACAGGAGTTTGTCGGAAATATCGATGTACACCACTCCTTTGTCAACTTTGATATTAATGTCCTCATCGGCCATATTGCCAATGGCGCCTTTGAGGTTCATCACCAGCGCCATATTGAGCGAATCTTTACGTGCCATGGCAGACTGCAGGTCCTGTATGTAAGCGTCCTTGGCGCCAATATTTTCAAGCGATTTTTTGATGCTTTCTGCCTGCGAAGCGGTTATTACCGAGAGGTCTTGCAGCTGTTTCAGCGCCTGTGTATTGTTAGCTTTCAGTAACTCGTTTTGCTGTTTGAGGTTGGCAATTTCGCTTTCCAGCAGCGCTCTGCTGCGTGCGAATTCGGCCTTTTCATTTTCGCAGTTTTTCAGTTGGTCCTGCAGTTGGGTGTAAGAGGTATTCAGTTGTTCGTACCGTTGCTGTTCTTCCTTGAACTTCTTGGTGCTTACGCAGGAAACCAACAGCAGTGATGAAGTTCCTGCCAGTAACACATGTTTTAATAGCATATGATCTGTTTTAAGTTCGTTATAGAATTAGCTGCACAGGCAGTTGGGTTTTTGTTGCTCTCCATAGCAAGTACTGTGCCTGCTATTTCGTAAAGCTATATTTTCCGTACCTAAATAACGGTTTAACTGACATTTATATTCTATTTTTAAGCTGATTTTAATTGAAAATTTTCCCGGAAAGAAAAAACTGCTTAGCGCTTCCCAATAAGATAATGGCAAACCATCGTTAGCTTTATGAAGGGTATGGAAGAAAATAAAATTGGCTATATTGACTGGTTGCAGTGGCTGCCTGGTTGCATTTACCCCGGGAAAAATTTTTATCTGCGCGTATAAGCTTTGCGGTTAGTAATGGCCTTGCTACGGTTAAAATAGAAAGACTTCAGGACGTACCCCTAAAAAAGGAAATACATAACTGAAGTCTTTAGGTGCTGCTAACATTAATCTTATAAAACCAGCACGCCGCTGGCTACAAACTGCACGTCTTTTTTAGGCTTTTTGATTTTTTCAATTTCTTCTTTCGACTTACCGGCGTCCTGTGCGTAGTGACGCAGTTGTTTTACGGAAGTTTCTTTGATGGAGGCTGTACCTTCTATTACCACTTCCTTGCCTACGATATTTTTGGGCATGAAGAAGCCATAATTTTTGAATTTTACCATCAATGGTTCGCCATTGGCTCTTTCCAGTTTCATCCAGCATCCTTTTTCCTGGCAAACTTCCACTACCTTGCCGGAAACTTTCCCTTCAAACTTTTTATCGGTCATTTTCTTTTCCAGGTCATTTACAGATATGTAACCCTCAGCGGTGGTGCCTGCGCCATAGGTTACCCCTTTTGCGGCAGCAACGGGTTCCTGTGCGTGTACCACGGCCGCAAATACGATTGAGCAGAATAGCGTGAATACCCTTTTCATAATTGTGAAGTTTTTGCATTGGGAATGGAATATAAAAGTACGCTTTTTCGGGCCCTCTTCGTGGGGGCTTCGATCAAGGGCAGTCCTAACCAGGGGTGCGGTTTTTTGCGGTCTGCCCAAAAAATACCACGAACTGGTAGTTGGAGGATTATAAATTTTGTTGTCCCTTTGTTTTTCCCATATGGTTTCTGCCATTGCCTTCTCCTGAATCAGATGTACGAAATTTCATGTGGGACAACTCCCCGCCGCCCGGCGGGGAATTTTTTTGTCGGTTTTCTTCCCCAAAAAATTAGTTTGGCTGTACTAAAAAAATTAGTGTGCATAACATAATTTTCCCTACATTTGGCAATCGGTAATTTTGAACGATTAAAACAAACCACTATGTCAGCAAATGAAAAACTTAAAGCGCTGAAGTTGACAATTGACAAGATTGAAAAAGACTTTGGCAAGGGAAGTGTCATGATGATGAATGAAAAATCACAGGAGCCTATGGAGGTGGTATCTACCGGTTCTATCGGTTTGGATGCAGCGCTTGGGGTCGGTGGTTTTCCCCGTGGCCGTATTATAGAAATATATGGCCCCGAATCATCTGGTAAAACAACGATAGCCATACATGTTATTGCGGAAGCACAGAAAAAAGGCGGCATGTGCGCCATTATAGATGCGGAGCACGCCTTTGACAGTTCTTATGCCCGGAAGCTGGGTGTAGATGTGGACAATCTTCTTATTTCACAACCTGATTATGGTGAGCAGGCACTGGAGATAGCTGACCGCCTGATCTTATCAGGGGCGCTGGACGTAGTGGTGATTGACTCCGTAGCTGCGCTGGTGCCTAAGGGTGAGCTGGAAGGAGAAATGGGCGACAGCAAAATGGGTTTGCAGGCCCGCCTCATGTCGCAGGCGCTGCGCAAACTCACGGCCACCATCAACAAAACGAACACCATCTGTATTTTTATCAACCAGTTGCGTGAAAAGATCGGCGTGATGTTCGGCAATCCGGAAACCACTACAGGCGGTAATGCCCTGAAGTTTTATGCTTCGGTACGTCTTGATATCCGTCGTATGGCACAGATTAAGGATGGCGATGAAGCCATTGGAAACCGTGTGAAAGTAAAAGTGGTGAAAAATAAAGTGGCGCCTCCATTCCGCTTTGCCGAATTTGATATTGTATTTGGCGAAGGCATTTCCAAAACCGGCGAAATCCTGGATATGGGCGTTGAACTCGGTATTGTACAGAAAAGCGGCAGTTGGTTCAGCTACAATTCCGACAAATTGGGTCAGGGCCGCGATGCCGTAAAACAATTATTGCTTGATAACCCGGAACTGTCCAATGAAATTGAAACCAAGATCCGGGAAAAGATCAAGGAAATGCAACAGGTTTCTTAGTGTTTTTTATGAGAATATAAATGGGTTAGTAAATGGAAGGGCTCCGGTAACGGGGCCTTTTTTGTTGGTGCGATTGCGTGCACCAATAGCCTGGGTGGAATACATTGTAGCGGTAGTGGGAGGCCGCGAATGTACGGGCGAACACAAAAAGAGGAGAGAGAGGGATGAAATGAAAAAAATGCGGGCGTGGATGAAGAAAGCCAATGCCAATGCGGCCCATTAATCCGGAAGAATGTGGAATGAATATGCAGCAAAGGCGAAGGGAGTGTTAACGGAAGCAGGAATGTGAGCGGATTGGGAAACCAGTGGAACGTGTGTATTGGTACCAATACGGGTTGATCGATGTGATGTATTGGTTGCACCAGCATGTTGGGTGACGAATAAAGCGGGAATGGGTATTAGCAATTACGCGGATAAAATGAATTGCAGGCAAACACGAATGAGGTTGGTGAATGAAAGCGCGCGCGTGCAATGTGGAGAAGGAAAAGGAGGGCAATAAAAAAGGGGTCTGAATAGAAATTCAACCCCGCTTTTAAAATCCAATATCCTATGAAAAACCGGTGTAAAAATAAGGGCCAATTTTCAATTGTGCAATACCATTTTCTGGTTATAGTAGAAATACTATAAATCATTTAGTGGACGGACTTTGGTATAAAAAACACCCCTATAGGTAACAGTAACGTATACCACTCGGGCCCCGGTTGTGGGGGCATAAACCAGGAGGTGCCGCCACGCTCATGGTATAATAACACACACGGCCGAATGAGGAAATCACTTCTGTCCTGAGTAATGCACCACGCTCTTCTCTATAATAGTGCTCTCGCCCCGTTAAAGGTTATTAACAAAGAGGCGTTGCCAGCGTTGCAAAACTCATCAGTGTACATACGCTCCGGAATGCTATCATGTGGACACAAATACGCTATAGTTCTTTGGTACATCCACATACCACTCCATCCCCCGCCGGCGGGTCGCCAGCAGCAACTTACTGAGGGTGATCAGAAGTTGTGTCCACACCACAACCGCTGGCGCCAGCACGAACTTACACCAGCAACAATAGCGCACGGATGAGGGTGATCAGGAAATCTCTCCTCACAATAGCCTTTTTAATTCTTCAATATTTTTTCCTGTGTAGTAATGCCAGTGGTGCGGTTATAAATACGCAGATAATAGATGCCTTTTTCGAGGCTTGAAACGTTGATCGTTCCAATTCCCTGAAGGCGGGTCTGGCTAAGGCGGATTTTTCCGGATGCGTCGAGGAACTGAACATCCAATGGAGATTCAGATCGGACTATTAATATATTGTCAACCGGATTGGGATAAAAACGAAAAGAAATATCACCGGCAATAAGGGCCGTTACCACTTTTGAATAATAAGGCTGGCCATCTTCACCATTGAACCGGATGCGGTATAAATTGCGACCTTTACCGGGTGCGTCATCCACCCATTCGAATTCCTTGCCCTGTCCTGGTTGTTTTAATACCGCAACCATTTCAAAGTCGCGACCGGCGCAGCTTCTTTCCACCGTCACATATTCCGGTGAAACGCGTTCACTGTTTTTCCAGTTAATAACAACTTTGGAATTGTCCTTTACCAGAGAAGTGAGATCGGTAATAAACGAGGCGCTGTCCAACACGGTATATCCTGCCGCTGGTACTAACGCACTTTGTCCCTGAGCCATGGCAACACAAACTGCCAGGCACGCACAATATGTGAGCAGGCCTTTCTTCATAATGAATTCAATGGGGGCTACAAAAAGGATTGAGTTATTAACAATTTCTGTGCCCGAGTGTGGAAAACGGAATTGATTTTCGAAAATTTTTTTTGCGCCGTTAAAGTTTCTGCAAAACAGAAAGCATAATCACCAAAAGAAATTTAAAACATACACCGGCGTACAATATTTATTGATGCGTTGCCAATCATGCATTTTATTTGACACGCCTGTTTGTCTTTTGAAGCTTTTCTTCAGTTAAAGAAACTGATCTCCGGTAATACCATATATTTACGTATGATCCGCATACGTCGCATGAATGCCCGCAAGCGCATAGCATTGGTGGCACACGATAATAAAAAGAAAGACCTCATCGAATGGGCTGTATTCAATAAAGCTGAACTGGCGCGCCATGAACTGCTGGCCACCGGTACTACCGGCAAAATGCTGGAAGAAGAACTGGACCGCCCGGTAAAAAAACTGTTGAGTGGTCCGCTGGGCGGTGATCAGCAGATCGGGGCATTGATTGCAGCCGGGGAAATTGACATCCTGATATTTTTCTGGGATCCCATGGAAGCGCAACCACACGACAGCGATGTGAAAGCCCTGCTGCGGGTGGCCATTGCCTGGAACTGCATTGTTGCCAACGACCGCGCTACGGCAGATTTTATACTTACTTCTCCGCTGATGCAGGAAGAATATGCTGCACAGATTCCGGACTATTCCGGGTATCTGAAGCGTAAAATTGAGTGAGGCCGGGCAATGATTTCATTCTTACCTGTACACACTTTTTATAATAACCTGTTAAACCAATGCTTCTTTACTGACAGCCCCTGCCATTCTTTGGTAGAGCCACCAGCCGCTCCATCCCCCGCTGGCGCTATCGTGCGGGAACAACTCCGGACCACCCCCATCCATGAAAGGGGTTTACGCAGTAAGTTACTGGTGGCGCTATTGTGTGGACACAAATCCGCTATAGTTCTTTGGTAGAGCCACCAGCCACTCCATCCCTCGCTGGCGCTATCGTGTGGGAACAACTCCGGACCACCCCATCCACGAAACGGGTTTGCGCAGTAAGTTACTGGTGGCGCTATCGTGTGGACACAAATCCGCTATAGTTCTTTGGTACAGCCACCAGCCGCTCCATCCCCCGCTGGCGGGGGCGACAGTATGATCTTACCCCCCGGGCAATACTTGGACGGGGCGGTCATTATCCCCTCACTCCATATTTACATTTTGTTATTTCTCCCGCCAACCCCTATTCCTTAAATTTACAGGCTGCAAAAAAATTTCGTATGCCTTTTCAAATACACGCACCTTATCAACCAGCGGGTGATCAGCCGGAAGCCATCCGGCAACTGACGGAAGGAATTCTCGCGGGAGAGAAGTATCAAACCCTGCTGGGCGTAACAGGCTCCGGCAAAACCTTTACAATCGCCAACGTCATCCAGCAGGTACAAAAACCCGTGCTGGTGTTGACCCATAATAAAACCCTGGTAGCGCAGTTGTATGGTGAGTTCAAGCAATTCTTTCCCAACAACGCAGTTGGCTATTTTGTGAGCTACTACGATTACTATCAACCCGAGGCCTATTTGCCGGTAAGCGATACCTACATTGAAAAAGACCTCAGCATAAATGCAGAACTCGATAAACTGCGTCTGCAGGCTACCACCGAACTGTTGAGTGGCCGTAGAGATATTATTGTAGTGGCATCGGTAAGCTGTATTTATGGTATTGGTAACCCGGCAGAATTTGAAAATGGCATTATCCGCATCCGGCAGGGTCAGGTGATCAGTCGCCAGGGATTTTTACACTCATTGGTCAACTCGTTGTACACGCGCACCCAGACCGATTTCAACCGCGGACAGTTCCGGGTAAAAGGCGATACGGTAGACATCAACCTGCCCTACGTGGATTTCGGCTACCGGATTACCTTCTTCGGCGATGAAATTGAAAGCATCGAAACACTCGATGTAAACACGGGCAAACGCATCGGAGTAGTAGAAGATGCTGCCATATTTCCGGCTAACCTCTACCTGGCGCCGAAAGATATGATCAACCAGATACTGAACGAAATCCAGGACGAATGTGCCGCCCAGGTAAACTATTTCAAGAGCATAGGTAAATATATTGAAGCGCAGCGCTTACACGAGCGCGTTAGTTACGATGTGGAAATGATCCGTGAGCTGGGCTATTGCAACGGCGTGGAGAATTATTCCCGTTTCTTCGACCGGCGACAACCCGGCACCCGGCCTTTCTGTTTGCTGGACTATTTTCCAAAAGACTTCCTTTGTGTTATTGATGAAAGTCACCAAACCATACCGCAAATCAGCGGCATGTACGGCGGCGACCGGAGCCGAAAACTGATACTGGTAGATTATGGTTTTCGCCTGCCTTCTGCACTGGACAACCGGCCACTGAACTTCCACGAGTTTGAATCCATGCTCAACCAGGTAATTTTCGTATCGGCCACGCCAGGCGATTACGAACTGGAAAAAACCGGCGGTGTGGTGGTAGAGCAGGTAGTGCGGCCCACCGGTCTGCTGGATCCCCCCATTGAAGTCCGTCCCAGCGTGAACCAGATAGACGACCTGCTGGATGAAATCGATAAGCGCGTTGCCAAAGGTGATCGCGTACTGGTTACCACGCTTACCAAACGCATGGCCGAGGAAATGGACAAATACCTCCATCGCATCAACATCAAATCAAAATACATTCACAGCGAAGTTGACACGCTGGAAAGGGTAGAAATCCTGCGCCAGTTGCGGCTGGGTGAAATTGATGTGCTGGTGGGCGTAAACCTCCTGCGTGAGGGACTCGATTTGCCCGAAGTTTCGCTGGTGGCTATTCTGGATGCCGATAAAGAAGGCTTTTTACGCAATGAAAAATCGCTTACGCAAACAGCAGGACGTGCGGCCCGTAATGAAAACGGTCTGGTGATCTTTTATGCCGACACCATGACCGAAAGCATGCAGCGCACCATAGATGAAACCAACCGCCGGCGCGAAAAACAGATTGCCTATAACCTGCAACACAACATCATACCCCGCACCGTAAGAAAGTCGAAAGAACAGGTATTTGCGCAAACATCTGTGTTGGATATTAAAGGGTATGACCCGCGCAATCCCTATGCCATTGCACCCAATGAAGCCCCGGTAGCAGTGGCTGCAGCGGAAGAACAGGAAGTATATCAAACCATACCACAACTGGAAAAGGCCATCAATCGCACCAAAAAAGAAATGGAGAGAGCGGCACGCGATCTCGACTTCATGGAAGCAGCGCGCCTGCGTGATGAAATGTTTTCGCTGCAAAAAAAGCTGGAAGAAATGAAGCTGGGAGGATAACTTATTCATAATTAATAAAATGTAGATACAATTCCTAGATAACACTACTTATCCCCATGCAAAATATTCGATTAACCGCTCGTTTTCTGTTATGGGTAATTCGAAGCTTCAATCTATGAACAAGTCGCTGCGCATTACAGTACAGGTTGTTGCCATTGTTCTTTTGTGGGTTGCTATCTATCGGAACTTCTTCTATAGGGATGCCCGGCCTTGAATGACCCCTTCACTGTTGCCCCTAATAGCCTGGCCTTCCGTTAAAACTGTCCAATACAATATTTGAGCATCCTGGCGGCACACCACGCACTTTTTTTCTTGTATTTAGCCTGCGGAAGACACTGTAAAAGGGCCGTTGACCAAGAACAATTGTTCCTAACTTAGCGGAATGAGTAAAAAGATATTTCTGCTTGATGCAATGGCGCTGATTTTTCGCGCCTATTATGCCCTTATCCGCAATCCGCGTATTACCTCGAAAGGAAAGAACACCAATGCGCAGTTTGGATTTACCAATACTTTGCTTGACCTGATCAACAATCAGCAGCCAACGCATATGGCAGTATGCTTTGATACGCATGCGCCTACCGAACGACATACAGAATTCAGCGACTATAAAGCCAATCGCCAGGAAGCGCCCGAAGATTTGCTGGCGGCTATACCGGATATCAAAAAGATCGTTCGCGGGTTCAACATACCCGTGCTGGAAGTAGACGGGTATGAAGCTGATGATGTAATCGGCACGCTCAGCAAGAAAGGAGCGGCCGCAGGTTTTGAAGTGTACATGGTTACGCCTGACAAGGATTATGGTCAGCTGGTAGATGGCAATATCAAAATATACAAACCCGGCTACCAGGGAGGCAGTGTGGAAATTTTGGGCGCAAAAGAAGTATGTGAAAAATGGAATATCAAAAACGTAAGCCAGGTAATAGATATCCTTGGACTGATGGGCGATGCCGTAGATAATATTCCCGGTATTCCCGGCATCGGCGAAAAAACCGCTGCCAAATTGCTGGCAGAATACGGCACGCTTGAAAACGTTCTGGAACATGCAGATTCTATCAAAGGTGCGCTGGGCGAAAAGATCCGCAATGGCAAAAATGCGGCCATTCTCTCCAAAAAACTGGCCACCATCATTACCGATGTGCCCATTGAATTTCACGAAGAAGACCTGCGGTTGAAAGAGTGGAATAAGGATTTGCTGCGCGAAATTTTTACCGAACTCGAATTCAAAACAATTGGTAAACGCATTCTTGGCGAAGACTTCACCATAGGCATAACCCCCGTTGCGCCAGTAGGCGTGCAAACAGATTTGTTTGGTAACGCGGTGGAGCAACCGAAAAAACAAACCAGCGCCAAAGGACCTGTGGACGAGGAGCGCACCGAAAGCGATGAGTCCATGCATGCCGGCAAGAACATCCACAACACGCCACATGAGTACCGCGCACTTACTGATGAAAAATCCATCAAAACGCTGGTAAAAGAACTGCTGGAACAAAAGGAGATTTGTTTCGATACAGAAACTACCGGTATGGACGCCAACGACGTGGAACTCGTAGGCATGAGCTTTTCGTACAAACCCGGTGAAGCCTATTATGTACCTTGTCCTGCCGACCAGGAAGCTACGCACAAAATCCTGAAACTTTTTGAACCGGTATTCAATAAGCAGGACATTTTGTGGGTAGGCCAGAACCTCAAGTATGATATGCTGGTGCTGAAATGGTATGGCTACGAACTGGCCGGTGACACCTTCGATACCATGCTGGCGCATTACGTGATTGAACCCGATGGCAAGCGCAGCATGGACATGCTGAGCGCCCGGTTCCTGGGCTATGAACCGGTGCATATTGATGAACTTATTGGGAAAAAAGGCAAGAACCAGCTGAGCATGCGCGACGTGCCCCTGGAGAAAATAACCGACTATGCCGCCGAAGATGCAGACATTACCCTGCAACTGAAACAGGTCTTTGTGCCGCTGTTGAAAAGTCGCGAGGTGGAAAAAGTTTTTTATGAAGTTGAAAATCCACTGGCCAAAGTGCTGATGGATATGGAATATGAAGGGGTGAAAGTGGATATGAACTTCCTGCAGGAATACAGCAAAGAGCTGGAACGCCAGGCAAAACTGGCAGAAGAAAGCGTCTATAAGCAGGCTGGCATAAAGTTTAATCTCGCATCGCCACGGCAATTGGGCGAGGTATTGTTCGAAAAATTAAAACTCGATCCCAAAGCCAAAAAGACCAAAACGGGGCAATATGCCACCGGCGAAGATGTGCTCATGAAGCTGGCGCATCAGAACAAGATTGTAGAAGATATACTTGCTTTCCGGGAACTTACCAAGCTTAAGTCTACCTATGTAGATGCACTCCCGCAAATGGTTAACCGAAAAACCGGCCGCGTGCATACCAGCTATGCGCAGGCAGTGGCAGTTACCGGCCGGCTGGCAAGCAACAATCCCAACCTGCAAAATATTCCCGTTCGTACAGAACGGGGCCGTGAAATACGCAAGGCGTTCATTCCCCGCGACAAAAACCGCGTGCTGCTCTCCGCCGACTATTCGCAGATTGAACTGCGCATTGTAGCAGCTATTTCCGGCGACCCGGCCATGTGCGAAGCCTTTAAACTGAACAAAGACATTCATACGGCCACGGCCGCCCGTGTGTATGGCGTAGATGAAAAAGATGTAACCAAGGAAATGCGCTACAAAGCCAAGAGCGTAAACTTTGGAATTATCTACGGGCAGGGCGCTTTTGGCCTGGCCGATAACCTGGGCATCAGCCGCACAGAAGCCAAACAGATTATTGACAACTATAAAAAGCAGTTTGCCGGTATCCAGAAATACATGGACGATACCATCAATTTTGCCCGTGAACACGGGTATGTACAAACGCTGATGGGCCGGAAACGCTGGCTGCGCGATATCAACAGCAACAATTTTACGGTGCGTGGATTTGCCGAACGAAACGCCATCAACTCTCCCATACAGGGTACTGCTGCGGATATGATCAAACTGGCCATGGTGAAGCTGCACAAGGAATTCCGCAAGCACCAATTTCAATCGCGCATGATTTTACAGGTGCACGACGAATTGGTATTTGATGCCTTAAAAGATGAAGTGGAAATTATCAAACCCATCATACTGGAATGCATGCGTACCGCCCTGCCATTACCCAATGGGGTACCGGTGGAAGCAGAAGTAGGAATAGGAGAAAACTGGCTGGAAGCACATTAACAGCGCCTATACTCATTTGCATACTACACAAAAAAAACAGGCGACCGAAGTCTGCCTGCTCGTTACACCAGGGGGTTATTATTCCTTAACCAAAGAATAATGCGTTTATTCACTCAGTCGGTGTCCAAAGAGTGTATCAGATAAATTACCACCAGCTCATCAGAAGTTAATGATAAACAATGCCATTATATACAACAGGTAAGCGATGGCAAGTATTCCAATGAGTACGAGGATTATTTTTGCTACTTTGAGCATGGTGTGGTTATGTATTAAATGTACAGCCGGGTTGCCCTTTAGCAACTGACTAATATCATCACCCGATATGACATTACGCAAGTCCGTTCGGCATAACCGTGCTGGTTCGGATTAATGAAACAACGCCGTGAGTTGTTGCAAGTAGCCGCTTGTGTTACAGGATTATATCCGGGCTGGAGAACATTTGTTCAGAAAGTCCATAAGGGCAAGACTGGCTATTGGGTTCAGGGTTTACACATATGGCTGTATTTGAAACGCCCCATATTACGATTTATTTTATTGCCAATCAGATAATCGGGAAAAGGTAGCATGCAGACAAAAGGAAATTAACACGAGCACTGTTTTCCAATTTGGGAAAACCATACTGCAAAAAACGCGTCTCATATTTACTCCTCATCCACAAAGCATTTGCGATACTTTTATCACTATCTTAATTAAAATTTTCCGTTCTATGACCAGGCTACTGATTTTGCTTTTGGTACCTGCACATTTGCTGGCCCAGCCATTTTCCAGCCGGGAGATTGCCCGATGGGAAAAACAGGCGAAGCAGGTTACCATCATCCGCGATCAATGGGGTATTCCGCACATTTATGGCAAAACCAATGCAGATGCTGTTTTTGGATTGTTGTACGCCCAGTGCGAAGATGATTTCCAGCGGGTGGAAATGAATTATATCGAAAAACTGGGACGCATGGCAGAAGTGTATGGAGCGTCGCGCGTATATGATGATCTGCTCATCAGGCTGGTGATTGACTCCGCCGATGCTGTGCGCGATTACCAGCGTGCGCCGGCCTGGTTACGAAAATTACTGCAAGCCTATGCAGACGGCATCAACTATTATCTCTATAAAAACCCGCAGGTAAAACCAAAACTGTTGCATCGCTTTCAACCCTGGTATCCTCTGCTGTGGACCGATGGCAGCATTGGCGCGATCAGTACCGGTGGCGCAACAGTGCGTGAACTGAAAACGCTCTATGATTCCAGTGATCTTACTGCTGCAGCGCAGCGCGAAGTCGTACACGAAGAGGAAGTGGTGACGGGCTCAAACGGATTTGCCATTGCACCGGCCAAAACCGTTTCGGGCAACGCGATACTCTATATCAACCCCCACGTGACCTTTTATTTTCGTCCTGAAGTGCATGTGAAAAGCGAGGAAGGATTGAATGTGTACGGCGCTGTAACCTGGGGACAGTTTTTTGTGTACCAGGGTTTCAATCCATATTGTGGCTGGATGCATACCTCCAGCTTTGTAGATGTGGCCGATCTGTACATTGAAAAATTGAAAAAGCAGGGTGACCAATGGGTATACGAGTATGAAAACAGCACCCGCAAGGCTACTACCAAAACCATTACACTGCGCTACAAAGATGGCAATACGCTTGCTCAGAAAAACATTACCGCCATCTATACGCACCATGGTCCTATAGTGGCCAAACGCAACGGTCAGTATCTGGCATTGAAAGCCAACAACCGCTCCATGGACGGTTTGATACAAAGCTGGAAACGTACCACCGCAAAATCACTGGCCGAGTTCCGCAAGATCATGGATATGAGGGCCAACACTTCCAACAATACCGTATATGCAGATGCTGACGGCAATATTGCGTACTGGCATGGCAATTTTATTCCAAAACGCGATCCGCAATACGACTGGTCAAAACCGGTACCGGGTCACATAGCGGCAACGGAATGGAAAGGATTGCACGCAGTCGATGAAACCATTCACCTCATCAATCCGCCCAATCACTGGCTGCAGAACTGCAACAGTACGCCTTTTACGGTAGCAGGCACCCATAGTCCTGCGCGCGAAAAATATCCTGCCTACATGGCTCCCGATGGCGAAAATTTCCGCGGCATCAATGCAGTGCGAGTGTTGGCAAAAGAAGATCAATATACCATCGACAAAGTGATTGCTGCGGGTTACGACACTTACCTCGCAGCTTTTGAAGAACTGATACCGGCGCTGGTAAAGGCCTATGAAGCTAACCTGCACAAGAATGATTGGATAGCTGCCCTCCGTGATGCCGTAGCCGAACTAAAAAAATGGGACCTGCGCGTGGCCGAAAATTCTGTGGCTACCACACTGGCCATTGAATGGGCCCAGCGGCTGCAACCTTCCATAGCACGCCTTCCCGGCGACCAGGTGCAACGCACCCATACTTATGCCCGGCAAGCAGCGCAGGAAGAATTACTCGAAGCACTGGATGCCACTATAAAAGACCTGGAAAAAAGATTCGGCAAATGGCAGGTAGCCTGGGGCGACATCAATCGCTTTCAACGTATTTCTGGAGATATTGACCAACGCTATCATGATGACTCTGCCAGCCTGCCTGTGGCCTATGCATCATCGCAGTGGGGGATGCTGCCTTCGTATACCAGTCGTACTTTCCCCGGCACACAAAAACGATATGGCGTCAATGGCAACAGCTTTATATGTGCTGTGGAGTTTACGCGCAATGAAAAGAAACAACCTGTGCCCAAAGCAAAAGCATTGCTGGCCGGCGGTCAGAGCGGCGATCCCGCTTCACCGCATTTTGCAGACCAGGCGCTGATGTTTACCAGGGGACAGTTCAGGGAAGTGTTGTTTGAAGATGAGGTGATCAGAAAAAATGCGGAAAAGGTATACCGGCCGGGAGAATAAAAAATTAACCAGAATGGGCAACTATGATCATCATACGAAAACAGGTTGCCCGGAAGTTTTTCCAATGAAAAACATCATTGCACCATGAGAAAATTGCTATGGTTCCTGTTATTGCCCCTGGCTTCCAAAGCGCAACAGCCCGTTTGCGATGTATTGATCCGGAATGGTCGTGTGATAGATGGCACGGGCAATAGCTGGTATTATGGAGAAGTGGCCGTTTCCAACGGAAAAATTGTAGCTGTGGGCAGGCATACGGGTTATACCGGTACAAAAACCATCGATGCTACCGGCCTGGTAATAGCGCCTGGCTTTATTGACGTGCATGGCCATATTGAGAGTGGCATATTTGAAAATCCTACGGCTGACAATTACATATACGATGGCGTAACCACTGTAATTACCGGTAATTGCGGCAGCTCGGCGCGCGATCTCCAGAACTTTTTCCGGCGCGTAGACAGCGTACGGCCTTCCATTAACGTGGCCAGCTTGATTGGTCATAACACCGTGCGCGCGCAGGTGATGAACCGCGACAACCGGACGCCTTCTCCTGCCGAACAACAGCAAATGGAATTGCTGGTAGAACAGGCTATGAAAGCTGGCGCCGTAGGCCTCAGCACCGGTTTGATTTATATCCCCGGCGCTTATGCCAAAACTGAAGAAGTGGTGGGACTGGCCAGGGCCGCTGCCCGTTACCAGGGCGTGTACGCCTCTCATATCCGCAACGAAGAAAGCAGCGCTGCGGAAGCGATCAACGAAGCCATCAATATTGGAAAGGAAGCCAATATTCCCGTACAGATCAGTCATTTTAAAATTGGCGGGAAGGCCAACTGGGGCAAATCGGCCATGATACTCGAAATAGTGAAAAAGGCACGGGCAGAAGGCTGGGACGTTACCATTGATCAGTATCCCTATACCGCCAGCAGTACCAATCTCGGTGTGCGTTTGCCCGACTGGGCATTTGCCGGCGGCAACGATTCATTGCTGGCCCGGTTGCGCAACCCTGCTATCAGGGCGCAGATCAAGCGTGAAATGCTGGAGCAGCTTAAAAAGTACAAGTTCAAAGATTACAGTTACTGCGTGGTGGCCAACTACGGCGCCGACACCAGCTATAATGGCAAAAGTATTTCGGAAATCAACCGGCTGATGGGCAGAAAGCCCAAAGCGAAATATGAAGCCGAAACCATCATGGATATGATCGAAAAAGGAGGGGCGCAAATGGTGTATCACAGCATGAATGAAGAAGATGTGCAATATATTATGCAATACCCGTTTTGCATGGCCGGCGCCGATGCAGGCGTACCGGTACCCGGCAGGGGTATGCCCCATCCACGAGCCTATGGCACCAATGCCCGCATACTGGGCAGGTATGTACGAGAAGAAAAAATCATTACTTTGGAAGAAGCAATCCGCCGTATGACTTCGCTGGCTGCACAGAAATTTCAGTTGAAAGATCGCGGGCTGTTGCGTCCAGGTATGGCAGCCGACATCGTGGTATTTGATGAAAAGGAAGTAAATGACCGCGCCACTTTTCTGCAGCCGCACCAGTATAGTGCAGGATTTCGATACGTGATGGTTAACGGTGAGCTGGTGGTGGAACAAGGCAAACATACCGGTGCACGCAGTGGCCAGGCCTTGTTTGGTCCCGGAAAACAATAATAAACCTAATGTATATGCGCAGTTACTTATCTGTATGGAAAAAAACACTCATTCTGCTGTTGCTCTCTGCAACTATTTGCATGGGGACCAACGCACAGGAAGGAGAGATCGGTATTGAATTATACAGTTTCCGCAACCAGTTGGCGAAAGATGTGCCGGGCACGCTGCAAAAGATTCGCAAAATGGGGTTCACCGTGGTAGAAGGGAGCAGCTCCTATGCAGGTTTACAGCCCGAAGAATTTAAAGGCATGCTGGACCAGGCAGGTCTCCGCATGATTAGTATCGGGGTAGACTTCAACGAACTGGTCGAAAACCCGGAGGGGGTTGCAAAAAAAGCCAAATTGTTCGGAGCGCAGTTTGTAGTTTGCTTCTGGATACCGCATGAAGAGGACAAGTTCACCCTCGACGATGCAAAGAAAGCCATCGACGTGTTCAACCATGCCGGCCGTATACTGAAAGAAAAGGGACTTTATTTATGCTATCATCCCCATGGGTATGAATTTGTGCCCTACAACGATGGTACCTTGTTCGACTATTTGGTGGAACAATTGCTTCCTGAGTTTTGCAATTTTGAAATGGACGTGTTCTGGATCCAGCACCCCGGACAGGACCCGGTTGAACTATTGAAAAAATATCCTACACGTTTCCTGCTGATGCACCTGAAAGACCGCGAACGCGGCACACCGGGCAATCAGTCGGGACGAGCCGATGTGGAGACCAATGTGGCGTTGGGCAAGGGAGATATAGACATCAAAGCCATTATGCAGGAAGCAAGAAAGCACAACAACGTTAAACACTATTTCATAGAAGACGAATCTTCGCGCTCCGAAGATCAGGTTCCTAAAAGCCTGGCGTATTTGCGCAAGCTGTAGATTTTTTACTACAACAACACGCAGTCGCAAAGCGTAACAAAGCTTTTCCAACTCCAGAGGTAGAGCGATACAGCAATATTCCTGTGTCTCTCTACCTCTTTGGTTTTATGCCCCTTATGCTCTTAACAACTGCCTGCTTCCCGCATCGGGAAAAGAAAAATATTTCCCTGCATGGATAAAGAAATACCATTACCGTGTTTAAGGATAACCTTATCCTGTGCCAACAAATTTTGAACGCTACATATTAAAAATCTGTGTTTTGAGTTTATAGGAGAGGAGATCGTACCTGATACACTCCTTGAGGTAATCCGTACCCTTTACTTCATCACAAACTGGGAGCGCAGGCGTGTAAAAGCCCTGCGTTTCTCTTTTTTAGGCGGGGCAGTTTAATATTCCAACAGCCTGCTAACAGTATCGTGTAACCGCGATTTGGCCAGAAAATTCGCTTCCAGTTCCAGGCTGAAGGGCACCGGCGTATCGAGTGAAGCGCAGCGCATTACCGGCGCGTCGAGCAGATGGAAGCAATGCTCGCCAATCCAGGCGGCTATTTCGCCACCAATGCCTCCAGTAAGCGTGTCTTCATGCAATACCAGCACGCGGCCAGTACGCTGCACGGCTTCGCGGATGGCTGCATAATCCAAAGGCAACAGGGTGCGGAGGTCAAGGATGTCGATGGAAATTTCGGGGTGTTCTGCGGCATATTCTTCGGCCCATATCACGCCGCTGCCATAGGTAATGATGGACAATTCATCGCCGTACCGCACCACGCGCGCTTTGCCGATTTCAATTTCATAATAATCTTCCGGCACCGGGCCACTGATACTGCGGTAAAGCGCCTTGTGTTCGAAGAACAGCACGGGATTGGGGTCGTTGATGGCGGCTATGAGCAATCCCTTGGCGTCCATGGGCGAGGAGGGATATACCACTTTCAAACCGGGCGTATGTACAAACCAGGCCTCGTTGCTCTGCGAATGGAAGGGGCCTGCGCCCACGCCCGCGCCGCAGGGCATTCTTACCACCACATCGGCATTTTGTCCCCAGCGGTAATGGATCTTGGCCAGGTTGTTCACAATCTGGTTAAAGCCTTCGGTAACAAAATCGGCAAACTGCATTTCCACCATACTTTTGAAACCCTTCAGGCTTAAGCCAAGACCTGCGCCGATGATAGCGCTTTCGCACAGCGGGGTATTGCGCACCCTGGCTTTTCCGAATTCCTGCACAAATCCCTCGGTTATTTTAAATACACCGCCGTATTCCGCAATGTCTTGTCCCATCAGCACCAGGTTGCTGTGCTGCCGCATGGATTGCTGCAGTCCTTCGCGGATGGCGTCAATAAAGCGTTTTTCTGCAGTACCAAAGGCAGCGGCGGAGGAAAAGCGGGAAGGTGTGGCATTGTCAACCACCCGGGTTATTTGTCCGGGTTGAAAAGGTGCATACACATCTTCCAGTTCTTCGGCTGTATTCACCACAATGGGGCCGGCCTGCATGCCTATGGACAATTCAATTTCTATGTATTCTTTGATGTCTTGCCGTATAATATCCACCTGCTCCTGGGTTAATATGCCCGTGTTAAGCAGATGCTTTTCAAAATTGTTGATGGGATCTTTCAGTTCCCATACATCGAACAGATAGGAGGGAACATATTTGGTGCCGCTGGCTTCTTCGTGTCCGCGCATGCGGAAAGTAGCGCACTCTATCAAATAAGGTTTGCGGTTCTTGATACAGTACTCGCGTACGCCTTTAACGGTGTCGTATACACTAAGAATATTGTTCCCGTCTATCTTCACGCCACCCATGCCATAACCCCTGGCCCTTTCTACCAGGCTTTCGCAGCGGTATTGTTCCGCCACGGGGGTACTGAGACCATAACCATTGTTTTCAATAATAAAAATGACGGGCAGGTCCCATACGGCGGCTGTATTCAATGCTTCGTGAAAATCCCCTTCGCTGGTGCCGCCTTCGCCGGTAAAAGCAACGGCCACTTTGTTTTCCTGTTGTAATACCTGGGCCAGCGCTACGCCATTGGCAATAGACAACTGGGGGCCGAGGTGCGAAATCATGCCGCAGATATGATGTTCGGTGCTGCCAAAATGAAAACTGCGTTCGCGGCCTTTGCTATATCCTTCCTTGCGGCCCTGCCATTGCAGAAAGAGTTTGTGCAGCGGCATCTTACGCGTGGTAAACACACCCAGGTTGCGGTGCAGCGGCATAATCCATTCGTCCGGCTCCAGGGCAAGGGTTACACCTACCGCTATTGCCTCCTGTCCAATGCCACTGAACCATTTGGAGATCTTGCCCTGCCGCAGCAGGACCAGCATTTTTTCCTCGATCATACGCGGCAGCAGCAGGCTCTTGTAAAAATGGACCAGCTGCTCACCGGTGAGGTCTTTGTGATCGAATAGCATACTGCGAAGATATTTATTCGGCTGCATGCGGGCATCAGCCTTTTCTTACCTTTAACCTATGAATTCCCTGAACCGTATTGGAGGGGCTTTTTTTGCTATTCTGCCCTCTGCCATCCCCGGAGGCCTTTTATTCTGGCAGGCCTGGACCACCCCCTGCAACAACATGCCCTGCAAAACACTGTCGATAGTGATGCTGCTTACGGGCGTAGTGCTGATCATATGGTCAATTATTATGTGGGTCGCCTGCGTAATGGTGAAAGAAACGAAAGATGTAGGGAGACGTTTTCGCGTTAATCTTACCAATATAGTGCCTGCCATTCTCCTGTATGCAATATTTGCTGGCGTTTTGTTGTATTACACTACTTACCTGTTTGTAACATACTTTACGCCGCAGCAACTGGGCAAAGGCAAGTTGTTGTTGTTTGCCATTTTCTTCTTACCCCTGTACGAGCTTTCACGGTTAATAGAACGCAAATCATCTGTGCGGCAATACGTGTTGGAAGAGACCGGCCAGCCGCCTTCACCTGCTGACCCGGATGGGCAAAAAATTGTTGAGAAACCCATTGCTATACAAGTGCAGGCATTGATGTTTTTGCAATCGCTGGTCACTTTCTGTATCTGGTACCTGGTGGCACTGCAAATAGTGCAACACCAGCAACAAATTCCCTGGATTGCAGCCAGCGCCGAATGGAAGCAGTTGATTGTGCTGGGAATAATAGCCGCGGCTTCTTTCCTGCTGTATAAAATTTTTGGGTGGTTGGAAAATTATTGCCGGAAGCTGGGTATCCTGCAATGGCATTCAAAGTATCCATAGCAGGCTGATTCTGCTTACTCTTCCTGCTCCTTCTTTTCTTTATACAAAACGGCAGAAGAAACGGAAAGCAGCAGGCTGAACAACAATGCCCACCAGAAGCCATCCACTTCAAAACCATCGATGAGGTTATCAGCAATCAGTATCATCAGGGCATTCAACACAAAGTAGAATAAGCCCAGGGTAACTACAGTAATGGGCAGTGTGAGTATGAACAGGATCGGTTTCAGTATGGCGTTGAGCAGGGCCAGCACCACGGCCACCACAATAGCCGTCCAGAAATCTCTCATGTGCACACCGCTCAGGAGATACGATATGCCAAAGGCGATAATAGACGTTACGATGATGCGCATGATGAAGTTCATGGTTGGGCTCTTTTTATAGGCAGCAAAAAGGGGTTACAGCTTAAATAACCGTCAGCTCATAAAACGCTTCTTCTTGCAGGTATTTATTGGCCAGTTCCTGTAATTCTTTGGCGGTAACGGTTTTGATGATGTGAATGCCACGATAGAAATAGCCTTCATCAAGGTTGTTCAGCACCAGGTTTTTCCAGCGGCCGATCACGTGAAAAGGACCGTCCAGGTCGCCGAGAATGGAACCTAGCATGAAATTGCGCGTCATCATCAGTTCTTCTTCCGTGACGGGCTTGTTACGCAGGCGCTGCATTTCGTGATAAATTTCTTTCAGCGTGGCTTTGCTTACATCGCGGCCTGCCTCTGTACTGATCATCCAGCCGCTGTCGCCGATATAATTGAGCAGGTAACTATGAATACCGTAGGTATACCCTTTGTCTTCGCGAATATTCGCCATGAGGCGGGAGCCAAAAAATCCACCAAACACCGTATTCAGCACCATCACTTTCTGAAAATCCGGGTGGTGCCGGTTGGGAAAATGACGTGCTACCCGGATCGCTGCCTGCACGCCATCGGGATCGTTGATGATCTCTGTCTTTTTCTCCGCTGCAGGTTGCAGAGGCCACTGCAGTACCCGCGCTTTGTTGCGGGGACGCAGGGGCAACGAACCAATATATTTATCCAGCAGGCTGATGAGCGTGTAAGGCAGTTTGCCTGAAACAAAAATGACGCATTCTCCCTGCTGGTAATGCTCTTTATAGAAGGGCAGCAAATCTTCCCGTTGCAGGGCAGCATAATCTTCCAGGTTGTTGTACTTGCCGTAAGGATGCTGTTCGCCGTACACATGCGCATCGATCAGCCGGTTGGCTACAAATTCAGATTTGGCCAGGTTTACTTTCAGTCGCTGGCTTGCATTCTGTTTGTAGATTTCCACTTCATCGGCAGGGAATACGGAATCGGAAATGATCTCTCCGATCACGGGCAACAAATGATCCAGATGTTTTCCCAGGCAATGCAATGTTAGTTCTGCTGTTTCACTGTAACAATTCCGGTTGAGATGAGCGCCATAGTAGTCTATCTGCTCACTGATATCAAAAGCGGAACGTTTGGACGTGCCGTTTTTCAACAGGTAATTGGTAGCGGCTGCCACCGCTTTTTTGTTTTCAAAAGCATTGCCGGCAAAGAAAACGATATTGAGCATCAGCACATCTTCTGTGCCCATATCCAGCGTATATACTTCTACGCCGTTGGATAAGGTATGCTGCCTCGCCACCGGTAATTCAATGGTAAAATCAACAGGCAGTTTTATAGAGGGAGCCGTTTTTCTGTCAACTAATACATCCATTGTACAAAAGGTTTCAAATTAGTTCAGCGATCCATTTTCAGCAAAATAGCAAAGCGTGTTGCTGTTCTTTACGTCGAAGATTTTCCGGCTGTAATTCAGTATATCATCTCTTGTAACGGAGAAATATTTTTCCCGGTCTTGGTTGAACAGCGCGGCATCGCCCAGCAATTCATAAAAAGCCAGGTTGTTGGCGCGTGTCATTACGCTCATGTCTTCAAATGCCAGCGTTGCTTCGGTGCGGTTCTTGGTTTTTTCCAGTTCTTTTTCGCTTATGCCTTCCTGTTTAAGCTTTTCCAGTTCGTCATTAACGGCTTTTTCAGCATCTTCCATTTTAACGCCTTTCACCAGTTTACCTTCGATGGTGAGCAGGCCGCTGTCCACCGAACCGAAATGATAGCATTCAATATTGCTGAACAACTGTTTTTCTTTTACCAGCGCCTGGTATAACCGCGAGCTGCCGCCACCGCCGAGCACTTCGGTGATGAGGTCGGCCACATAATAGCCGTGGTGGAGGCGGTTGTCCATATGCCAGCATTTATACAGCGCATCGAGCGGCACATTGGCGCGCACTTCCATGCGGCGTTCTTCCTGTTGTGGTGGTTCGGCAGGAATGGAGCGGTTGTATTTGGTGCCGGCAGGAATATCGCCAAACCATTTTTCCACCTGCTGCATTACCGTGCTGGTATGCACATGTCCGCCAATGACGAGTATGGCATTGACGGGATTGTAATGTTTAAAGAAAAAATTCTTTACATCGCTCAGTTGGGCGTGTTCAATATGCGACAATTCCTTGCCAATGGTTTGCCAGCGGTATGGATGTACCTTGTACGCCATTTCGCGCATTTTGAACCATACATCTCCATAGGGCTTGTTGATGTAGTGTTCTTTGAATTCTTCCATTACCACTTTGCGTTGTACCTCCAAACTTTTTTCGCTGAAGGCCAGCGACAGCATGCGGTCGCTTTCGAGCCAGAGACCGGTTTCGAGGTTTTCGGCAGGTAATTGTATGTAGTAATTGGTAAGATCGTTGGTAGTATACGCATTGTTTTCACCACCTGCCATTTGCAGGGGCGTTTCAAAATCGGGTATGTGAATGGAGCCGCCAAACATGAGGTGCTCAAACAAATGAGCAAACCCGGTGCGGTTGGGGTCTTCATCCTTGGCGCCCACATCGTACAGTACGTTTACAACGGCCATGGGTGTGGAATGGTCTTCGTGTATGATAACCCGCAAACCGTTCGGAAGCGTAAATTTTTCGAATTGTATCATAAGGTTTGTTTAGTGCCACTCAGGCGCCACAACATGTAGGTGTGCAAACTTTTGCACCTAAGTGGTTGATATCAGCAAAATAACAACAAGTTGCCCACTTCTGTTGACAATAGAATGATAAAAGCGCTAATGGCGCCACAAAGGCCCAAAGACGAGGAGGAACGCAAGGCTTCTTGAAAAAATCAAGTTGGTCGTGGAATGCGCAGGTGGCTGTCGCACTGGGTATGGGCGCCGACGCTTTTATGCGTGGCAGGATGCACCGTGTGCCTCACCCGGCTACGTTCTTGAAGATTCATGGCACTCCCGGCTGGCTTGGTGGTTCACTTCCCCCGCAGGATATTTTTGACTTTAAGGGTGAGGACAACCGGCCCTTCTTCACGCATTACCAGTACTTTGAGCTTCTGGCCGGCACTTTGCAGCAGGCTTTTGTAGGCCTGGATGTTTTTGGAAAAATTGTTTTGTATAGCCATGATCACATCGCCGGGTTTAAACCCGGCTTTTTCAGCGGGCGAATCGGCCATTACATCCATTACCACAATTTCGCCCTCTATCATATACATACCCAGACCCGTATACGAGTAATCGAACGCGTCTTTAAAATGGGTATTGGGCATCATGTAAATATCATTCTGCGGATAGTTGATAATAAGATTGAACCGCCGCAGCAGGTCATTGCCGATGAGCCCGCCCAGGTAGGGATACTGGGTAACGTTGAACTCATCATCAAAAATGTAGGTAGGTACATTGTGGAATTTGTACGGCCCGATTTTTACCTGCCGGATAACGCCCTGTTTCATAGGCGCCTTGCCGCCCGGACCTTCTGCCTGCGTGGTATACCATTTGCGCTTGGGCCTGATAAAAAAGCTGTCGTTTACAAAATCGCTGGATAGCAACACACACATGCCGGCGCCGGTATCGAAATAAAAGCGGGCGTTGATGGATTCGTGATCTTTCAGGTCGCTGCGAAAAATGGGTATGGACACCAGCAACGGCCGCAGCAGGAAACCGCCCCGGGGGTATTTGATCATACCGGGGGTGTACACGGAAATGCGCAGGCTGTCGTAATTGATCTTTACAATATAGCGGGACAGGAAGCTGTACCCGATAATGCCATCTATTTTCTCCCCGTAGGCGCTGGTGAGTACTTCATAATCATTGATGTGAAAATTAAGACTGTCAACCGTAAGATTCGGCAGGTGCAATTGCTGGTTGTAGGCAAAATATACCTGCCGGATGCCGGCAATGGTGCGAATGGTGCGGTTGCTCAGTTCCAGTTTGATCTTTAAGCGGTTGGCGGTAGCAGAATCGAGTGAAATGCCGCCGCTGCCGGTATCGAGTATAAACGTTAGACTGTCTTTATAATCGCTTACGGTAGCCTTCAGAATGATTACACCACCGGTAAGGATGCGGAAGGGAAAACTGGTAATAAACTGGCTGGGTTCTGGCACAAACTGTTCCTGCGCAACCGTTTTTACCGGGGCAAAAACAGTGCACAGGTATACTATGGCCATGGTGAGCAATCTCATGTAGTGATGTTAACTGTTTCAGTACAATAGCCGGACCGGCCACTTAACCAGTAAACCTTAACGTACTTATTAAGTTAAGTGAAATCGCTGAATTGACAAATGGTTGAATGGTCAAATGGTTATATCGCCATCCTCAACTACTTTTGCGCCATGAAGCCCGACGATCTTTATACCAAGGCCCTCCGGTTTGAACCGCTGACGGTGGAAGAGGGGGTATACCTGTTTAAACATGCCCCCTTAACCGAGCTGATGTTTGTAGCGAACGAATTGCGCAAGCAGCAGGTGCCCCACGGCAAGGTTACCTGGCAGATAGACCGCAACGTGAACACCACCAATGTGTGCATAGCCAATTGCAAGTTTTGCAATTTCTATCGCATTCCCGGTCATCCGGAAGCCTATATTACCGATATAGCAACCTATAAGCGAAAAATTGAGGAAACCATCCGCTGGGGCGGCGACCAGTTGTTGTTGCAGGGCGGTCATCATCCCCAGTTGGGTTTACAGTTTTACGTTGACCTGTTCAAACAACTCAAACAATTATATCCTACCATCAAGTTGCATGCCCTGGGTCCGCCTGAGGTGGCGCATATTACCAAGCTGGAAAAATCCACCCACCGAGAAGTTTTAATGGCCCTGAAGGAAGCGGGCCTGGACAGTTTGCCGGGCGCCGGCGCCGAAATACTGGTTGACCGGGTGCGGCGATTGATCTCCAAAGGAAAATGCGGCGCCCAGGAATGGCTCGACATCATGCATGAAGCGCACAAGCTGAACATTACCACCAGTGCCACCATGATGTTTGGCCATGTGGAAACATTGGAAGAACGGTTTGAGCACCTGGTAAAAATCCGCGACGTGCAGGCGCGCAAACCGGCCGATGCCAAAGGTTTCCTGGCCTTCATACCCTGGACCTTCCAGGATGTGGATACCCTGCTGGCCAAAATTCGCGGCGTGCACAACCTGACAACGGCCGATGAATACATCCGCATGATTGCGTTGAGCCGCATCATGCTGCCGAATATTAAAAATATCCAGGCCAGCTGGCTTACCGTGGGTAAACAAACAGCGCAGATTTGCCTGCATGCCGGGGCCAATGATTTTGGCAGTATTATGCTGGAAGAAAATGTGGTCAGCGCTGCAGGAGCGCCGCATCGGTTTACCTATAAAAGCATCCAGGCGGCTATCCGCGAAGCCGGTTTTGAACCGCAATTGCGTACACAGCAATATGAGTTCAGGGAGCTGCCGGAAACAATTGAGGAGCAGGTGATCAATTACTGAGGGGAAAGGCGCATAATTAACTTAATATTTTGAGAAGAGTATACCTGTCGCGTGCTGATTGCCTCCTTCCGCGTTGATGCAAATCGTAAATTTGACTGCTATGCAAAAACCTCGCAAAGTATCCCTGCTCTTTTGTCTCCTGATGGATGCATTGGGCTATGCCACCTATATTTTACCCGCGCTGGGGGAATTTGCCGATATCGTTTGGGCGCCCATATCAGCCTTTATTTTTTACCGCACCTTTGGCACCTGGAAGGGAACGCTGTTTAATTTCCTGGAAGAAGTATTACCGGGCCTCGACTTCATCCCCAGCTTTACGCTGATGTGGTTATGGAGACTGGGCAAATCCGGGAAATCTGTTGTTCCGGAGGTAAGGAAGCGGTATTCCAATGCGGGGTAAGCGATCAGTAACAGGGGTTCTTCCTGCACCCCTGATTCAGTAAATGATATGCTGCTGCCGCAAAGTGAAATTTTCCAGCGAGTGAATGCTATTGCACTACAAAGCGGTAACCAATGCCTTTAATGGTGATGATCTCCAGTGCATCGTCGTCTTTCAGATAGCTGCGCAGTTTGGTGATATATACATCGAGGTTGCGTGAATTGAAAAAAGAATCGTTGCCCCAGAGGAGGTTGAGAATATCTTTCCGATCAATAATCCGGTCGCGGTTTTCGTACAGTAATTTCAGCAGTTCGCTTTCGCGAAACGATAGTTTCTTTTCTTCGCCACCATTTACCAGTGTTTGCCGGGTAATATGAAACTGGTACCTGCCGATTTTTACTACGTCGTTATTGGCAGTAGGCGCCGGCGCCTCACGACGGTAGCGCAGGGCGTTTTCAATACGCACAATCAACTCTTCCATACTGAACGGCTTGCGAATGTAATCGTTGCCGCCCGAAGTAAATCCTTTTACCAGGTCGGCCGTTTGTGTTTTGGCGGTGAGGAAAATGATGGGAACAGTTTCATTGATCTGCCGGATCTCTTCCGCAAGCGTAAACCCGTCTTTATTGGGCAGCATCACGTCCAGCACGCAGATGTCGGGCTGTGATGACAGGAACACTTCCAGTACCCGTGCGCCATCGCTCTCCATGGTAACCTGGTAGCGGCGGCTTTCGAGACTTTCCTTTACGATCTTGCCCAGGAACAATTCGTCTTCTACATACAAAACTTTGATGCTGCTCATGTGGTGGTAGGAAATTTAATAATAAAACGGCTGCCGATGCCCGGCCGACTTTCCACTTCAATACTTGCCTGGTGCCGCTGGATGACGTACGCTACATAACTAAGGCCCAGTCCATAACCCTTTACATTATGCGTATTGCCGGTGGGCACGCGGAAGAACTTATCGAATATCTTCTTTTTGAATTCCGGAGCGATACCAATACCATTGTCGGTTATTTGCAGTTCCACTCCGTTGTTTGTTGAAACAATATCTATTTGAATAGAAGGATGTTCTTTACTATACTTCAGCGCATTGTCGAGCAGGTTGAACAACACGCTGGTAATGTGCAGGCGGTCGGCCAGTATGGTAAAATTTTCACCGCTTGTCTTGATGCTTACCTGCGCCTTGTATTTTTCAAACTGCAGTTTCATAGAAGCGGTTACTTCTTCTGCCAGTGCTTTCAGGTCAACGTTTTCTTTGCGCAGTTCAATCTGCTTTTTTTCAAACATGGATAATTTCAGCACCTTGTCAACCAACAGGGATAAGCGCTGCAGTTCGTTGGCGGAAATATCGAGGTATTCGCGTGTGCGGTGCGGATCGTCCAGCGCGTTGAAATTGCGCAGGGCTTCTATGGCCACGTTTACGGTGGCGATGGGTGTTTTGAGTTCGTGGGTGATATTGCTGATGAAATCGTTTTTCAGCCGGGTGAGTTTGCGTTGCTGTATCAGGTTGCGCAGAAGCAGCACAAAAGACAACACGGTAAGTCCTACAAGCAATAGGGAAACGGCAATCTGCCCCCCCATGTTGCGGATATTGTACCAGGTAGTATTCTCCAGCAATAACCGGAAGGTAACGGGTTTGGTGATGCCGATGGTAATTTCATTGCGGGGTGGCAGTGGTTCCATTCGATGCACGGGTTCGGCACGCGGAGGCGCTTCGGTGCGTGTGATGCGAAAGGGAATTTGAATGTTCTCTTGCTGCAGCAATGTTGAAAATTGTGCCGACAACGCTTCTACGGTGATGGAATCCTGCAGTCCTTCTTCCACATCACGAACTATCTGAATGAAGGCGGCAGCGCCTTTGGGGCCTTTCAACACACGGATCTGCCGTATAGAATCTTTGCTCACCCATGACCTGTAAGTAGTATCCTTGCTGTGAGGCCCAATCTTTTTATTTAACACCAGTTCAAGCCGGGATTCTTCCAGTAATTTTCTGATGGTGTCGTTCTTGATATCTTCCGAAACAATCTTCAACGCCTCTGCCGCATTATACCGTGCGTGAAACTGAACCCCCATACTGCTGTCTAATTTGAACTGCTCGGCGCGGAGGCGTTGCATGGCTTCACGGAAAAGTACATTGGTGCGAAAAGCGAGATTCTGTTCCTGCTCATTAAAATTCTTGTACAGCCAGTACGACTGAAACGCCGCAATGGCCACTATGGCCAGCAACATCAGGGTGATGGATATGTTGATGCGGCGTGTTGTCATAACCGTACAAATGTAGCCGTTTGGTTGGTACTGCTTAAAGCCTGTTAACCTTAATTAACATTAATGAAAGGTGCATTAACCTGTGTTGCGTGCGGGCAGTTTTAGTTTTGGCGGGAAAATAAAACTATTATGAAGAAATTAATTGCATCTGCCTGCTTTGCGATGATGGCCCTGGTGGTGTGGGGTCAGCAGCAGGGAAGAATTGTTTATGAACGAACGATTGAAATGCAGATTCGTTTTGCAGGCAATGGCGGCGACGACATTGGTCAGCTGCTGCCACGTACCCGCACGGATAAAGTGGAGGTACTGTTTGCCAACAACCAATCGTTGCAGCGTATTTTGCAGGATGAAGTGCCCGATGAAGGCAACTTCAGCGGTAACGGCATGCAGATACGGGTTATGACGGCAGGCGCCGACGACGTCATCTACCACCATTTTGGCGAACAACGCACCGTAGAGCTACGCGAATTTGCCACCAAAAAATACCTGATCAGCGACAGCATACAGCAATTGAACTGGAAACTCACCGGTGAAACCAAAGAAGTGTTGGGCTATTTGTGCCAGCAGGCCATTGCGCAACGCATTACCAAACGTATGGCAATGACGGTTGACAACGGCGTGATGAAGCGCGAGGAGGTGCCGGACACCCTCAACATTACTGCCTGGTTTGCGCCCGCCATTCCTGTGAGTGCCGGTCCGGAGTACCAGGGGCAGTTGCCGGGACTGATCATGGCGCTGGACATCAACAATGGCCGTCAGGTATACCGTGCGGTGGAATTCAAGCCTGAGGTGGATATTAAAGCCATTAAAGAACCGAAAAATGGTAAAAAGGTAACGGCGGAAGAGTTCAGAAAGGAAAGAGAAAAGATGATGCAGGAGATGGAAAGGAATGGTGGAGGGAGGATGCGGTTCAGGATGGGGTAGGGGCAGCCCCCTCCCAACCTACCCCTGAACTATCGTGTGAGCACAAATACGCTGCTGGTACTATGGCACATCCAGCTGGCTGTCCATCCCCGCTGGCGGGGGCGCCAGCACGATCTTACACTATCAACAATATCGCATGGACGGGGTGGTCAGGAAATCTGTCCCCGCATAGCTGCCGCAGTGGCGCCAGCACGAACTTACCGCGGCAACAACATCCCCACCGCCAGCAACGGAAAGAAAATCCTTACCGCTGCAGTAATGGTAAAAACAAACAGAAAGCTGTTCAGCCGAAAATTATATATACATAGCAATTCTAGCAAGGCAATAACTATACAGCCTAAATGAATCAAATCTGATTTTGGTCGGATTCAGCCATAATGAATAAGAGCGGCTTATATTTACCCCACGCGTACTGTTTCCCGTAATGTTGCTTTACTAATTCTTACTACTTTTCGAAAGGATAACCTATATCGACTAATTGTTAAAGGAGAATTTATTTACATTTGAGTGTTACCAGGATGTGTAATTTTTTTCCGACAGTGTATAGTTAGCCTGATCCTGGTGTCACTTTTTATTAAGTAAATTCTCCAACCAGGCACCACAAATTCAGGAGTCCATCCCGACTGGCTTGTATTTTCCGTAATATCAAAATGTGCAAATGCCTTTGATCAGTGCTCTTTATAAGTATTGGATCGATAAAGGCTATCCAGGAAAAGCATATCAACCTAAACACCAATTAAACGTAGCGTTCCATGAGACTTCAGGAAATTCTCCAAAAATATGATGATTCTTTACTGGACCAGATATCATCAGACAAAGTGGACGAGGCAATCAGCCTGCGCTTACCCCGACCCCTTATAATCCAGGAAATTGTTATGGCCTTGAGTTCACTTTCATATATCAGCGAAAAGATAACTTACGCTAAACCACCTGCATTTGCCATTTTGGACATACTGTTACAATCACCTGGTAACAGGGTAAACATTGAGAGATTCAGAGAACAGGTAATTGAGTACGTAAATAAGCTTTCGCAAAAAGCGGAAGCAATGCTGCAGTTACAAACAAAAAACTACACTTTTTATGCGAAAATTATTAACAGGGCATGGGAAAATGACGGGGCAGTTGATAAAAGTGAAGCGTATATTCTCGATTTAATTAAAGCAGAATTGGGAATATGGGATCGCGAGCACTATGTTTTAGGGCATCATGCTTCTATTTTGAAAATGTGGGATATTAATCAGGAATACTATAACATCAGAAATTATCTATTAGCTACAGGAATACTTTTGACAGATGATCACAGTTATCTAATAGCTGAGGAAGTTGCAACACAACTAAAAAGGACATTTGGAATAGAATTATTCGACAACCCCTACAAACGTTTATTGAGCGCATTTACCCGTGAAGAATTGGGGCATGCTGCTCAAAGTTTCAATTTATATTCAAGCGGATCGAAGGAAGAGGTGATTAACCGATTATTGGAAGCCCTTATACCCCCTCAGGAATTACTCAATATTTTTCCTTTGGAATCATTGCGGGAACTGTGCAGGCAAAAAGAAATACCTGTTAGTGGAACCAAGAATACAGTAATTAACAATGTTATACAGTTTTTTGACCAGGAAAAAGACATTGCGATTATTCCTGCCAAAGAGCAGCAAAGTCCATTACCGGCAATTCCTGAAGAAAGGGAACTATCCAATGAAACTTTAACCAAGGTTCTCTTTAATCTTACTAATCAACAGCTTTACGACATATTGGAGCAGAGCTTTTTACCCACTAGCGGGTCAAAAGAGGAGAAGGTTAGAAAAATAATAGAAAGTCCCTGGTCTGACCGGTCTATCTTCAACAGGTTGCGCAAGGATGACTTATCGCTATTGTGTAAGAAATACTATTTTTCAGTATCTGGTTCTAAACAAGAGTTAATTGACAGGTTACTGAATATTAAAGCCTCTGCAGCCGTATCTGAGGTTCAAGGTCTAAATTCTTTAAAAGAAAATTACCATACCGAATTGCTGAACACAGGAAACGAAAAAACAGCGTTTGATTCAGATACTGAAGCGCCTTTACCAGACAAGTTTGGCGAAATAACAACAAAATTTCCGGAACTGAACCAGGAAGAAAAAATTGTACTGGCAGTGCTGAAAGACATAAAGTCGCTAACTGAACTGGATTTGGAAAGGGTTGCTTTAAAACATAATCTCAGATGGTTTTTATACAAAGCTCAAATGTCGGAACTAATGGCCAAATTGAAAAGGAACGGAAAGAATGTTATCAAAATCAAAAGTCTCCAGAATACTAATATTTATCAATGGGCAGATACCGACAATAAAAAAGAAACCTTATTGGAAAAGAAATCAGCAAGAGACATTATAGATGCACTAAGGCACGGAGTGGTGCCGAAGTACAATCTTGACCTGTTGATGGTTGGACAGCAAAATGCAAAGAAACATTTATCCCAGATACTGACGGAATTAAATCAAAGCAAATCGCACTTCAAATTCATAAGAGGACAATATGGATCAGGTAAGACTTTTTTATGTTCCTGGTTGAAGGAATATGCATTGGAAAATGAGTTTGTTGTTTCCTTTCTGAATGTGAGCCACGATCAACCATTGTCGGACTTACCTGTTTTCTTTTCAGGTGTACTGAATAATTTAAGAACGCCGGAAAAAAGTGATTCCAGTGCATTGGCTGATATTCTCGAATCCTGGTTGCTAAATATTCAAATAAAAACAGAACAGATAGAAGTTCAATCCCTGACTAATGAAAAAAAGCAGGAGTCCATTTTTGACCTTGTGGGAAAGCGCATTGAATCGGAACTGTCTGCCTTGAATGATATTGAACCAGGAATTCCACAAGCTTTAAGATCCTTTTATAAAGGGAAGGTAGAAGGAAACCAGAAATTAGCAGCAGATTCCCTGGCGTGGATAACGGGCAGCAGGTCTCTTTCTGCACAGACATTGCGTGAAATAGGTGTAAAAGGATATTTAGAAGCACACAATGTTTTTGAAAGAATGCGGGCCTTACTGTATTTAATCAATGGAGCAAGATACAAAGGACTACTGTTGCTGGTGGATGAATTGGAGCTTGTCAGAAAATTTCCATACGCCCGACAAAGAGAGCAGGCGCTCGAAACACTCCGTCTGCTGATAGATGAATCAGGCAAAAATGCTTTGCCGGGATGTTTGATCGTATTTACCGGGACAGATGAGTTTTTTGAAGATGAACGATACGGATTAAAAAGTTATGAGGCATTGGCAGAAAGGGTATTAACTCCATTGCGGTATGGAGA